>Ga0115851_101528_pt1 | contig 12276 bp, 10 predicted proteins | sample InSIn2gowninarea_FD_83865 | JGI IMG/M metagenome (GOLD analysis project Ga0115851, IMG submission 83865)
TACAAAATCAAGGCGTAGAGAACCATGTACAGCCAGTTCTGTGCCCATGGCTTGAAGTTGTTGATGAGTGGCGTGATGATCTGGAGGATGCTCATCTCAGAGAATGATTTGTTACTGGTATTGTGTGATATTTTGAGCTAAGTGGCTGGGTTGGTTACGAATATGGGGCTGAGTTTGAGTGAAGACGCTGGATGTAGGGCTAGGAGTGAGAATCTTGGATGGATGAGACGAAACTTGGTCGCAGACAGGGCAAGGAAATTGAAGTCGAAGGCTGAGCCGTGTTTGCTTGCATACTCGGTGCTGGTTGTGATTTCCAACATTAGATTTAGGTTGCCTGGGTGGCGGTAGACTATGCTTTTGATGAATAGAGAATGATTTGCTCATGGAGAGTTTGGCTGTGATTTGGGATTGACAAGAGTGTGGTAGGTAGAGGTTGGACGTAGAGATATACCGGGACAGATGTACGTGTGATGTATTGGCTATGGAAGGAGCGCTCATCACTAGTGCATGATATATTTAGGGTACACGTATGGAAGGACGGGACGCGCAACGTAGCAGGTATCTGTGGACTGGTGGCTTTGGAATATTGGTATGGCTGTGAATCGGACCGATGTGGGAGATTACCCAGGGTGTAGTAGCATTGATGAATGAAGGAGATGTCGGCTCCTTTGGTTGCAGGAATGCTACTGGTGGACGTCAGGAAATGGCAATGAAGGCTCCTCGTGCTAGTCAGGGTGAGTACTGCATCACTTACGAAGCTTGGGGTCTGGAATGCCTTTGGTCACAACTCACGTATGTATTCGTAATACCGCTGCCGATGGTCCAGGCAGCCGATACAGGCAGGGGCTTTGAGAGCCGGCTGTATAGCGGTGCGGTGGCGAACAGAAGGCAGACTCTTATAACATCGAAACAGCGGTGTGGGACATGTACTTGTCATTCGACATCGATTTGAGAACATGGCTGTGAGGCTGGGTTAGGGTGGTATCAGTGCTCATTTCCTGCCTTAGGCTGAAAAGGAGGATCAACCAACAATATCGATCGTGGTTAGAGTCGCGACCAGTGCTAGAGACAAAGACGACGATGCTATCTTAGACTTAAGTAGAATACTGAAATTGTGAATTCAAAGGAGTGATTGGGGGCCTGGCTTTACACCGTACCAATATCTGCATGGTAATATACTGCGTGACCTGTTATTGAACCAAAGGGTTGAGCGTAGTGAAGCATTGAAGCAGTGTCGACTGATTGGAGGAACTGGTAGCAACATTCGGCTCTGAATAACGCTGCTGGTGATTTGGTGTGTACTCCGCATCTAACTGTTGGTCTTCTTCCAATCCAACATCCTAGCGTTCCAGCTGTTTGTAGACTAGGTGTGTGAGAGTGACCACAAGTAATGCGAAAGCTTAATGTGTTCTGTTGTCATTGAAGAGTAGGGATGAGACGTGGTTGGTTGAACACACCAAGCCCTACGAGATTGCCACTCCGGTTCTTCTTGCCAGCGTTGACTATGTGGGTATAGCGAAGCGGCAGGACTTTGGACTGTCAACAAGACAGCGAGACGGGTTGCTGTTCTGGAAGCTCTGGGGATGATGATCAGGAGCCACTTTCGTTTGTCCCTCATGGTTCGTGCGGCAACGAGAAGGGAAGTAGAAGGTGTGAAAGGTTCCACATTCATAAGTACTGCCAATCACCACTTGTCTCGACAGAATTTGCGAGAACGATCTCTGACAATCCCATACCCGACTGCAATTCAGAAGAGATCCATGCTATTGAACGCCAGCGGATCTATTGACCCAGTCGAAGGGACGCCGCCTATGCCAGATATCCCTAACATGGCCATGACCCTTTCCAGCCGTCCATCAACGCTACAAACTGAAATCCCAAATTCATGAAAACGCCCTAATCAGCATGGAGTTGCCGCCTCAAGTTAAGATGACCACGATCATCATGTCGCGTGGTAGTATGAAGATCTGCAGATCATTTAAAGCCAGGTGAGGTCATTTGCCAATAACCAATCACAACCAATGGATACACGAGGCTGTGCCTGACATGCATCGTGTGGGGTTGTTAAAGCTCCAAGCGCCGATTGGCAGATTAAATATCGCGCTTGGGCCTGCTCTTTCGGACCAGCCGGCTGTAGCTCTCCCGCAGCCCTACAAGGCCAGCCATCTCGCGATCGTTGCCTGGACTGCTGACCTTTTCGTTCAATTCGCCACGTAGATCGTCGTAATTAGCGTGACTTCGTACCGGACTTCGCGCTTGAACTTCGACTTGTGTCGTGAGAAATAACACTGAGACTGGCACTCGCTGCAGTGCTCGTTGATGCACTCGAAGGAGCAGTCCAGACACTACCGAGCCACTCTTCAAAGCGCTCTGCAGGCTCTTCCGTACGCGCCAGTGCCAAGATTGTAGCCGGAAGGTTGATGCTGGCAGGAGCAATATCGAATGCACCTTCTGCGCAGGCAAGCAGCTGGGATGTGCTCGAATAGAGGCGGCCATCTCTCGAAGATTGGGCTTGAACAATAGTTTTCTGTAGTGCTTGGGGAGAAACAAACGTGGGTGGAAATAGCGTTCCTAGATGATCATTACAATCAGAGTCTGCGCGTTAAGTAGATTGACTCTTGATCCCATAGGTAGGAGAAACGATGTGAGGCACATTCCACCAAAGAACACGAGGATACCAAAAGCGGACGTAGTACGTACCTCGAACCCTGGAGCATATGTTGAGTAGTTCTGACATTGTTAAGCGCTCGGTACAGAATTTGAATTCGTTGGGCCACATCGTCGTGTCTTCATAAGTTTGCATGGCAGCAACGATATAACGTGCGACATCACGAGCACTGGTCATGCATATGACGGCTTCTTGGTGACCGCCAGGAACAATTGGTACGGTCGTCTTTCCCGCTCGCAGGTCAACAATGAAGGCTCCTTCGTCGCCGATACCAGCGTTCTGGCTGAGGACGGTGCTGATCTGCATGCCGTTCAAACCACCTGGACCAAATTGCTCGTAAAAGACTCCGCATGTAAACATGGTGTAGCGCATGGCTGACTGCAACTCGTGATAATCGAGGCGTGAGATAAGAGTGTGCCATTCATTTGTGGGTGCTCTTATGGTTCGTGGTGCACACTGTTGAGGTCCAGAAAAGCCGGAAGGAATAAAATGGCGAACTTGTGCTATAGCGGCAGCGTCAGCAAGCGCAAGTTGAGCCTCCCCACTGATTGTCGAAATAACCACGTCAATGCCTTTGAGTGTGTAGGAAAGAGCTGGTTGATTCTCGTAGGAAACAACAAGTACTTGCCAGTCACGTTCTTTGAGACCAGGATTTGTCTGAATAAAGTCAGTATATCTCAATCACAGAATGCTGAGAGAGATGTTATCGAACCGTTCTAGAGAGAAAGACAAAACTGTGAGACGTGATCTGACTTAGATAGAAGGCAACAAACTGCGCAAGGCCGTTAGTTCCTGCAATAGCAATTTTCATCATCGTAGTTAGTCGTTTTCGAGAGTTGGTTACACAGTAAGGTTTTCCATGAGTTGATCATTATGTAGCTTATGTGTACATAGAATGTTGTGCCGTCAAGCTATCATTCCCATCCCATGGAGGCGAATATTCGACGGAGGTGGAAAGAATGTTAAAAAAAGATTCTGTGTGTATGTGTTCGTTAATGGGAAGGGATTGGACAGTTCGAGAACAGAATGTAAATCGAGGCAATCCACCACACTTCTGACGAATTCCCCCTAAAGTGCTGCAGAAGTAGAACCAGGCATAACACTGGGTCCAAAAAGAAAATAGGAAATGATAGAGGCCACACTGAGGATGGCAGCCTAGCTTTCGAGAGTAAGGTGTCTGAGCCAACGAACCCGAAGAGGAAATGTTGTGGCTACCCATATTCTCTGTGCAGCTGATCTCATTGGGTGTAGCGGTTTTCTGCTTCTGAAGAACTCACCACGTATGAAATCTAAGTTTCGTAAAGGCCTGACTTTCAATAGAGTCGAGCATACAACAGATTTCCGGTACCATAAATGATCGTCCGACAAGCTTGTAACCGTACAGTGGGAAAAGACGTATTCTGCAATGATTCCTTAGATCGGCTAAAGACGTTGTTGATGACGATTGACTAAGCTTTGGCTGGTTAGATCGTGAGGGAGTATCAAAGTGTTCGTAGTGATTCCGAGTCCGTGGGAGAAATGCCGAGGTCGGGAGCGGAACCTAGAGCGCCGTGCAACGGCGGCAGCATAACAGAAATGGATAGGATATCGGCAAGGTAGTATCCGGTGGCGGCTATAGCTATTCTTACCTTAGGGAAAGGCCTGGACTAGTAGTGATTGGGGTCGTGGCAAATAGAGGAGATATGTCCTATGCCAAGCCGGTGCCCCAGGGTGATTGGACCTTGATGAACGTCGTACCAAGATGAAACGTACTTTTGATGTCCCATCATCATAGCGTTCGACAAGCTATAATTGTGCCGTTTGCAATTGAAAGCAGTAACACCTAGCAGGGCACAGGGCAACATCTGACGACGAGTTGCGAATCGTTTAAGGCCACCCATTACCAAAATAAAGCTGGGGTTGGGGCTCTGATCGGTTTTCGCCACACGGTATCCGGAGAAATTGGTGATGAAGACCAACCACTTAGAGAGTCTTTGTCTTGTGATTGCGACGAATGTTTCGATCGCAAACGAACTAGAATAGCCATGCCATGGTTGACAAGCCCAATCTGAGTATTCTTCATAATGACCAAGCAGATAGATGATTGGTAAGCCAAGACTCAGGCAGAACGCACAGGTAGAAGAACGCAGGACAACATGGTGTCCTTCATTCAGATCTATCGAGTCGCTTTGGCAATCGAGACGGGAAGTCGACAATCATAATGCAAGATAGGGATATGGGCAAATTGACATGCAGTTTAGTGTAGTGCCAGTATTGACCACTGACCCAAGTCTTGGCACGCTAAGTCGGTCAACGTCACGCTCAGTCACGCGTTTCTCGCGCGCATCGGCAAAGTGCTGACCTTGGAACTGTGCTCCTCATCCTTGCCCTCTATCTCATTCATGAGCTTTCACCGTGTGCACGCTTACATGTCGTCTGTGCTGTTTGTCTGAAACATGTCCGATCCCTCTATGCCTTCGCTGAACGCCAATACCCACGACGAGTTATATGCCTCTACCCATGCACATCCAAGTTCCGAGAACGAGTCGTCCCAGCTTGACTTTGCTGGTGGATCGAAGCAGAAGAGAAGAAGGACTAGGTTTGTGCTTGACAGTCTTGGTGGTTGTGGTTGATTGACGGATTATGTAGTCCACGCGATCATGCAATACTCGAATCGGCGTACCAGAAAAATTCAAAGCCAGATAAAGAGGAGCGTCTTAACCTTGTAAAGCAGGTAGACCTGGGTGAGAAAGAGGTTCAGGTAGGCGTCCTGGAAACATGTCGCGAAGTTCAAGCTAAGGTGATCATAGATATGGTTTCAGAACCGCCGGCAAAACGATCGCAGAAAGTCGAAGCCACTTCTTCCACATGAGTTGATTCCACACTTTAGAAATGGTATACCCACTGAGGCTACCTCCCAACTACCCAGTCCGCAAAACAGTCAAGAGGCACTGCGTGAACAAGCGCTACCTAGTCCCGATGGACAAACACAGAAAAAGCAGGACAACCCTTCTCCACGGACATCAGACTTGAAAACCATTCTCAACGACTCTGATTCCGTGTCTACCCCAACTGACCCTGCGCTGGAGAGTGCAGCACCCAAAACAAGTCCGTCCATTTCAACTCCCCCTTCGAGCTTTGAAAGTCCCGCGCAGACCAGCCAGGTTGCACCCACTGATACGAGCCCGCTTTCGGCCAAACCTCAATCCGCTACCCAAATAACGAAAAAGCGAAGCCACGAACAGATGAGCGGTAAGAATATTGACGCAATGGACAAAGATGGCTCGCCGAAAGATCCTAAGTCATTGCGCCGCACCTCATCCTTCGTACGCCTAGCTGTCAACGCGGACGGATCTGTAAAAGTCCGTGTGAATAACGAGGCGACCCCGTCACCCCCAAAAGAACGGGCACCTCCGCCAGATGGCCTGAGCAAGAAGAGTCCAGGCTTGACGCGAGCGCAGAGTGACGTAGCGAGCGCGTTCCAGTTCAAGGATACAAGTGCTGCTGTTAAAGGTGCTCCCGGTCGGTCGCGCGATGCAAGGACATGGGAGTTTTATTGCGATCGTGGCTCTCGGAGCTCTCTTGCAGCACGCGCTGAGGAGGCAGCAACCGGTTCCGCTGTCGGTGCTCTTGGCTTGATGAGATCAGCTAGTCAGAAGAAGTCACAAGCACTCAGTCCAAATATTTCTAAACACAACCTCCGCAGGACATTTTCAGTGCCCAGGACTAAACCAGGACTTGCACGAATACAATCTTCCGTGGCACGCCTCCAGAGGTCGGATGGGCCATACGATATATCAAGTCCGATCGCTAAGAAAACTGGTCATCACCGACAGCACTCGGGGAGTGACTCAGAAAAGGAGAATTGGCTTCCCGGCACGCGTGATGCAGTGCACGATCTCCGACGCACGCGTGCAACTGCTCCACGCAGCACCGTCTTGCACGAGCTTGACACCGCTGGAGGAGATCCAAGTCGACTTGAGGGCACGTCGCAAAAGACAAAGGGACAGGAACCACGATCGGTACCAGTAGGTGGAGAAGGTAAAGGGACGGATATGGATTGTGTACAAGGGTTACTATCACTCAGCCAAGGTGCATGGCGATAACGAAAGTGGTAATACCAAGACTTTGAGAGAAATATCGAAGAGAAGTCCGGGGCAGTTGAAGCATCATCTAGTCACGGGCACTAGCATTTACCACAGCATGGGTCAACCTTTGTGAGAGGTAAACAAAATGCCCAACTTGAACTTGGAGCAAGACGCCGACGATTACCCGGCCGGTGTTTTGCCACGATGTGGATATCAAACCTCCAATTGGACGTGTAATGAATGTGTAATTCTGTACCTAGATAACGGCCGAACAACTTCGTTCATCAATCACCCAGATGATGCTTGTTATGCTTTTGCCTGTCTTAGCACGGCAGTGATTTAACTGTTTGCTCTCAACATGCTGCATGGCCTGGATCAATTGTCGAATCGACGGCCGAACGGGAAAAATAATGTTCATTGGTAGTCATCGAATCTTCAACTCGAAGCGAGTTACTCCTTGCACAGCAGCTATTGTGATACCCAGGGACTTGGAGGAAAACATCAGTTCTGTCTGGTCTCTATATTTCGGGCCTGCATAGGACGATTTGCATGGTTGTGTTGCACCCTTTGTTGCCTCGTTGGATTGATAGCAATGTCTCGAATAGCATCTGATCTGGCGTCAAGCCCACATCATGCTTCGACAACTGAGCACCAGAACGGTGACTCGGAATCCACTATGAAGCGACTCTGCATTGACAGACGGCCGAAAGTGGCAATTGTGGGTGCTGGCGTCTCAGGTCTGCGATGTGCAGATATCTTAAGTCGAGCTGGGGCACAAATTACAATATTTGAGGCGCGAAATCGTATTGGAGGGAGAGTCCACCAAGTTGAGAACGGAGGCTACCTAGTTGACGCTGGCTCCAACTGGATTCACGGCACAAAGGGTAATCCAATGTCTAGGCTCGCTGAAAGGACACGAACAGCCATCATGGAACCTGAAGAAGGATCAATAGTTGTCGATACGATAGGGAAGAGGAGGACAGTGGAAGAATCTGGTGAGCTGGATGCTGAGTTCTGGGCTACAATCGTGGAAGCTTTCAAATACAGTGACGAAAACTCTGCGACTATCAACGTAGAGACAAGCCTATTCGACTATTTATCACAAGTGTGGTCATCGAAACTCGGTGGTGATAACGACAGAACACAGGATTTAAAGGACGATTCCAGGATGTGGGGACAGTTTGTTGGTAGTCCCATTGATCGACAGTCCCTCAAGTTCTTCTTTCTTGAGGAGTGTCTCGAAGGTGAAAACGTTTTCGTGGCAGATACCTACCAAAAGATATTGCACGAGGTGGCGAAACCTGCTCTGAAGAGAGCTGATGTCCGCCTCGGCCATGAAGTCAAGCACATACAATATCGCCAGCGAGCTGGAGAAGAACGCGTCAAGGTGAGACTAGCAGACGGTGCTGAACACGAATTCGACGAGGTCATTGTTACCTGCCCTCTTGGCTGGCTCAAGAAGAACAAATCCTCTGCCTTCACACCACCAATACCCGCTCGTCTCTCAAGCGCCATTGACAATATAGGCTACGGTGCACTAGAAAAACTCTACATCACATTCCCCCAGCCTTTCTGGCTCGGCACTCAATCCCAATCCGCAAACAAAACCAAGAATCCAGACACGCCATGCTTCATCCGTTTTTACAGTCCACAATACCACCCTGACCCAGCCTCAAAATCATCCGCCACATGGAACCAATCAGTCATATCTCTAGCCCACCTCCCATCCCCTACAGCCCAACCAACCCTCCTATTCTACATGCACGGCGACTGCGGCAAACACCTCACCACGCTCCTTGCCCCTCACACTCCACACTCCAAACTCTATAACCACCACCTCCAATCCTTCGCCGAACCCTTCTACTCCCGCCTGCCGAACTACAACCCCAACGGCGAAACATGTAAACCAACCTCATTCTACCTAACATCCTGGCAAACCGACCCCTTCGCGGGCCACAGCTCATACTCCTGCTTCCAAACCGGTCTGGCCGAAGGCGATAAAGATATCGAAGTTATGCGGAATACAGCCGAGCTAGGGGACAATGGTCAGGGGCTGTGGCTGGCAGGCGAACATACGGCACCTTTTGTTGCGTTGGGGACGACGACGGGAGCGTGGTGGAGTGGGGAGGGTGTTGCGAGGCGTGTTGCGGCGAGGTATGGGCTTGTTGTTGTTGAGGAAGAGGAGGAGGCGGAGGAGGTGGAGAAGGTTGATGAGATTCTGGGGGAGGAAGGAGAATGTGTGAGGAGTGGAGACGGAGGAGAAGTTAGTGAGATGAATATTGGGAAGAGTATGAATGGGACTGGATTGGGAGGGGCGGAGTAAGGTAGGGACGTAAGGTAGTCTTTGAGTTAGCACGCTTTTTGCTCGCTCTTTAGATCAGGATATTGTTATAGAACAAGTTTGAGCGAAAAGAGAGTATTGGCAAATACATTCTACGAATACCACGACAAGACCATCGTTTATCACAATCTCGACCTCGTGCATCAACACACAAACTCCACGCACCACGGATGACCCATAGGCAGGTACGTCCCAACTTATCCACACTGGTAAAAATCGGCAACCACCTTGAACACAAAATCTTTTTGTCAACAGCACAACTCAAATTCGAAACAACTTACCTGACACACGGAAAAGGCAAAAATAAAAGAAGAGTAAACCTGCCCTCAACCACTAGGGTGGGAGGTCAAGGTCTGGGTCGAACCGGAGTCCGTATATATAGTAGCCGCTACTCTTCTGGACGAAATATTTTGGCATGGAATACAAGTATGTTCGCAGGCATGTAGGTGGTAGGTGCCTTCCGAACCGGCTGCTCATGCCTGGTCTCTTTCGGTTTCGGGTCATAACCCGAGATCAGCAGTACTAATTACATTATGTGTACGAGCTGCGTACGTTAAGTTTATTTATAGAGTCCATATGGGAATGCGTAGATGGGTATGTACATAGGTAGATATGTGTATACGTACTGTGAGCATCTGCTGCTCAACGATGTTCTCAACCCTGCTTACGTGCTGCAGACACTGCTCTAAACATTAGATCCGACCAAGATGACCGACAACGGATCTGTACGTGAGTATGTAAGTGAGTAAGTAACTACATATTTGAAGCCTTGCATTTTATTACTGACGTAAGGTAAAGCAGTATTCAGCAGCCATGACATCGCCGTCTAGCCTTTCCAATCAATATCCTCCGAAGCTCTCTCACATATTCATGCATATCAGCGTTGAGGCACACTGTCGAACTCGCCCTTACAAGAGCTAAAATGTATTCCGTTGGTCTTGATTTGACATCTGTGCCTTTTCTCCCGAACCATTATGGTGTTTGCACCCCGTGTAATTGGACAAGGTATTCAAAAGCTGCTCCTCATCCAATACCGTCCATGATACAGGCTTAGAAGTATGGTCTCGTGTATGCAGAATCGTGTCGTTGTTGTCGTGGACCAAGATTTTCAGCGTCCGTAGTTCGTAACTCCAGCTCAGTTCAGCTCAGTACAATGCAAGAATTCCAGGCTCGTCCCCCCGCAGATTCGGCCTATACTTCTCCCGTCACTAGAGCTTTTCCGCGACAGCGACAGTACACGACAATACCAGCGTGATCAAACCGCGTAGCTTGGTCAATACCATCGTATCGTATTGTCGTATGCCCAGCCTCCTACACATCCTTTAGTCCTCTCTTGTATCTGCACTCCCAACTTTCTTTCTTCTCTCTTCAACAACACAATCACACAAAGGTATGTTCTATCTCATCACCCACCCCTTCAATGGCTCTCGGAATTGCTTTGACAAGTGTGACAACCACTCCCAAAGCCCATGATGGACATGAACCATTAAATTCATGTGCAACTGAGTGCAGAGACGACCGGTAATTCTGACTCAAAGTCGCCGGAGGTGAATACTAACCTCCAGTGCTTGTGAACACATTGACCCCTGTGATTCAGCCCACCAAACGAGCTAAGCTTCCATGCTGTCTCGTTCTGGACACCCTCCCCTATCTTTTGCTCGTCGATGAAAATTGTGTCCCTCCATGATGCAAGGTAATCCGACGGATAAGAAAGAGAAGGGAGCAACATAACACGAACAGTAACGACCAGGACAGAAAAACTCCACACTGTCATACCCCTATCTTCCTTCTCCATCGGCACAACTTCGGCATTGTCGTCCTTGCCACGACCCAAGTGCCATTCGACACAGCCACATAAGGACCAAGTCGTTGGAAAGGCAAACACTTCTCTTGATGCATCAGGCTCTGTGAAGATTGATGACCTCATGACCATGAAAGTTTCTGCCACCAAAGTCCAGCTTCGCAGTGGGAATCATGATTTGCAGCCAGCCATGCCAGACTCAACCATGAAAGAAGTCCCCCACGTTATTGCTTGCTTCGAGCCCTCCAAGAAGAATGTCCTGCCTTACGGCCGTCAGACAGGAAGAATCTTGATTGACCATGTCTCGAATCATGTTGTGACAAGACTTGGGGTGCTCGCAAACATTCTCCATACAGCTTGAAGTCTGGCGAGTCCTCGTCAAAGGACCTTGGCCGCTTCCCCGTTCGTGCTGGTGTCTATTCACCGTCCACCACATGCCCAAGCGTCTTCCTAAGTCTTTGATATCCACCTGAGAGGACTGTCAGCCCTCGAAATATTATGCTTCGCTGTTGTTACTTTGCGTGATTCGCTACCATATCCATCACAGATAAGCAGAGAGATGAGTGCAACTGTATTGCATCACCAACGACTGGTTGACTGACTGACTGACTTGACACAACCCCCTCCCTGACACCCTCTTCAACCTTCAAGCAACATCCCCCTCTATGAGAAGACAGCATCACCACAGACCCCTGTTCCAATAACCCCGAGCATCCTTAGCTAGGTAGAATCAGAAGTGCAAAAAAGCTAACAGGTGTCCTCCACAGATCACAAAAATGGTCTACCATTGCGCTATGTGCGACCATGACTTCCCCTGGTCGGACGGCAGGTTTGCAGTTCCCGCCAGGGTGGTCCCTCGGGGTCCTCTGTGCGGGAACTGTGCCAAGGTCGGACGGCAGGGGAGAGGGCATGCGCAGGAGGCGCAGGAGGCGCAGGAGGCAAGAGGTATGTTAATTGTATCTGTATCTGCCTGTCCTGCGCGTTTGCATTTTCCCCCGTTTGCTGCATTTGTTTTTCTGTGGTGATATACTATGTGCGACACCTGCACTGCACTGCACTGCGCTGTTGTGATATTACTATCACTCTTGCATCTGTCAGAGTGATCGATCTTCCTTCCCGGTCTTGTGTCGTTATTGCTCACTGTTTCTTCCTCCGACTGACGACTGTTCTTTGTCGAAGCTGCAATGGCGAGTACGCAGGACAATGAGCTTGTGATGAACGACAGTGAAGTCGTGGACACTGAGGATAGTGATCAAGGTAAGTAATTTTGTCTTTGATTATCTGCGCTGCTGATTATCAACCAGGTGGCGACGACAACGATGATGAAGAGAGAAGAAAGAAAGTTGGGAGTGCAGATACAAGAGAGGACTAAAGGATGTGTAGGAGGCTGGGCATACGA
>Ga0115851_101529_pt1 | contig 12271 bp, 10 predicted proteins | sample InSIn2gowninarea_FD_83865 | JGI IMG/M metagenome (GOLD analysis project Ga0115851, IMG submission 83865)
AAGGGAGGTTGAAATATTGCAACCCCAAACTAAAATAACCCATCATTAATAATTTTTTTTTAAATTTAAAAAATAAAAAAAAAAAAAAAAAAAAAACAACACAAAACAAAAACTAAAAAATATATATATATATATAAAATAATGGGTTAGATATGAAAACCAGTCTCTGGCACAATCTAACCCCGAATTCCTACTTGAAAACCAATTCGTTGGCGGGTAAGAATTCTCTTTCTTTTCTTCACTGTTTGATTTATCAGCTGAATCATGACTTGAGGACAAGTCAAAATTTTAGTCGGGGAGAGACACATCAGCATTTTGTTCTTTTATCTCTCCATTGTAAATTTTTAAAAGATTTCATTCTCATCTTCTCACTGTATATATTCCAAAGCAGTTTGTTCCAGCATTTCAGATTTCAATAAAGAAGCTGTTTTGTCATTGTTTTATCTCAGAGGGACCTGGTTATAAACATTATGCAGGGGGACCTGTTTAAGACAACTATGCTACCAACACCAGCAGTAATGGGACCTGTTTAAGACACTCAGAAGGGACCTGTTAAAGAGATTGACACCTAGGGCTACTTCAACAGAATTTCATCAATTTTCTACAAGGATTTGGGCACCAAGACCCCATCAAATGCCCAAGCTCAGTGAACCTGTATCAATATAAGGAGCTGCATGAACATTTTCAAATCTTTCTCAAGGGACCTGCTACATCTTCAAATTTTTCTCAAAGGACCTGTACATCCAATCTTTCTTAAAGGACCTATTACAACAAGCAAAAGAACAGTCAAAAGGAACTAGTCCTACTCAGCATGTCAATACAACAACAACCAACAGAAGAGTAATATGTTTCTTATTCTTAAACATTTAATTTCTTAGATTGATTTTTAATGTAAATTTGATGACTGTGGCTGTTATGATCGATTTCAAGGACACCTACATTTTCTACCATCCCTTATTCCACTGATTCTTATCATTTCTCATACTTCAACCTATTCATACTTCTAAACCCATTACCAACACATCAACCTTGTCATGCTAAATACATTCTACAGCCATACCAACATCCTCCATCTGACTGAATGTCAACTGAAATAGGACACGTGGCGGATTGTGTTTTTAAATACAAGGGAAAGAAACAAATGTAAAGCGGCCTATTCATTATATTCCACACGGCCAAATCATGACTCCACCACCCGACGTACCCAATGATTCAAGGGATTCCCCGAAATCATACCCAGCATTATATATATATGCTCCCAGCGCTCTTGCGGTGACATCTATGTAAGCGTACAGCACTCCTCTGTTTTAAAAAAATGAATACGCTGTGAGTAAGTACAGCTGGTTATCCCACCATCATTTTCGCCTTTTATTCCTGTAACTTTCAAAGTAGAATTAGAAGCAGTGAGCGCCGAAAGAAGTATTATCATTTGGGTTCGACTTACACAGTGAGGATTGGAAGCAGTGAGCGCCGAAAGAGGAAAATATAACCACTCTGTTTCAACTCCCACCACAGTCATAAGACAATCGACCGACCGAGCATCATATTGAAGATTAAGGGAAGCGATACACCAGGTAACCAATTTGAAATTTCTTTGTTGAAATTGTAGAAACATAAACAGAGAAGGGTTAGAGCACAACCCTCTGCCACTATGACGAATAGGGTCGAGCCAAGTGTGTTCGACAGTTCACAATATCATGAAGATTGCATTGAAATTCTCAGAGAGATACAGTGGTTACCATTCTTAGAGAAATTTCATGGAAGTAATGAAGAGGTTACCAAGCAATTTGCTTTCACCTTCAATGGAGAAAAAGCCCTGATCGGTAACTTCTCATTCAGGGTTTCAGAGGATACTATAGCTCAGTCAATAGGGATTAGTCCAGAGGGGGAAAAATACTTTAAGACCAAGCAGTTTAAAGAGAAATCGTGGACTCAATTTATGTGTAGATCCAGGGTCTCATCATTAAATTGGAAGAAAGGTGTCCCAAGGAGTTGGTTGATACACCCCTGGGACGAGATGGTCTATATCCTCCAAAAATTCATAACCTGCGAGGGCCGTTACAGTATTGTTTATCTATACCATATTAAATTGTTGCTCCACCTGAAGAAACAATGTGTTATCAGTCTGCCATATTTTCTGTTACAAAGCCTGACCAAGATGTCTAAGACCATCCAGAAGCAAAAGGGAAATGAAGACAAAAGCCTGTATCACTTTGGCTTAATTAAAATTCTTGTTGAGCATGAATTGCAGAGAAGAGGGAAAACATGGAAGGAGTTCCTAGCTACTAACCAAATTAAAGATGAGGAAAACAGAGAAGAACTGCATGAGAACTCGGGATTCATGAAGGATATCGATGAAGAGATCCCAGTATCCAAACCAAGCAAGGTACCTCTACCTGTGGGCAGCATAAGGACCAGGAACATGAAAAAGGAAGATGCTAAGAGGGCAGAACAAGATAAAATTTTCACCACTTACTCACGAAGAACAAGGAGCACACCAAAAACCCAGTTACAAGAAGACCAGCTTGAATCTAATGCACCTGCACAAATAGATGTTGAGAGTGGTGACCACTCACTACCAGGACCAGAAGTTGATATAGAGGTAGAAAGCAATAACAAGCAGGAAAAATGTTCACCACCTCCCATTAAGAGATAGAAGAAATTGGAAAAACAAATTGAAGAATTAAAGGAAGAGCTCATGGAGGCTAATATGCTAGAAAAATTTATTAAGAGAGAAAATGAAATGCTCCGAGCGCAGAGTAAAGAAACTCAAAAGAAGAATGAAAAGTTAAGGGAGAGAATCAGTGAACTGGAGGCTGAGCAAACGGAGATTTCTAACTGGGCCACTAAGTGGTACAATCAGAAGAAGACCCTCAAAGAAAAATACAAAAGATTGAAGCAGGAGCTCAAGGGTCAGAAAGATACCCAGGTGAAAAAGAATGTGGACACATTAATAAAGGCACCAGAGATCCAGGCAGGGACAGAGTTCAAGGGAAGTACTTCGGGGTTAGCATGAGTACATGCTAAGTCCTTAAGTCGGGGAGAGATGTTGGTATCATCCCATGACCCCCTTTTTTCCTCCTAAAACATATCATTTGACCATTCCTTTTCATCATATATCTCTTAGAATCCTTGAAAATTGATTAGTTAATAGTCCTATAGTTATTAAAATGCATTGAAATTGATTTAGGAAGTTTATGTTAAAGAATTAGAAGTTTTTGGCGAAATGGTTACAGGAAGTTCCAACATCTTGTAATTAGCTCATTATTTGACATGTGGCACAACAGCTAGGCTAGAGCGGAAGGCATGGATGAAAAGAAGAATGTCCAAGCATGGACGAATACCTATCCCACAGCAAAATCGACCCTCCTACATGCGCGGTCAACACAGGTCAAAGCATGGCACACTGGCGACAAAGGCAGCAACAACAACGCATTCTAATTTGATTTAGTTTTTGTTCTTTTTGAAATCAGTTTAGGATGGAAACATTTTGAAAATCTCGATGTAGTAAAAGCGGCAACAGCCATATTCTGAATGTACATTGATTTTCGAAATGACATGGTTGTAAATAGATATATGTAAATACAGTTCGATGTAAAAAAAAAAACAATGATTAATCGTTGTATCATTCTGAAACAGAGTTTTTGAACTTAATACTAAGAATCCAGTTACAGTCACGACCCTTGTCTTGTGCGTTGATTTGATATCCGGTTGAATACAGTCCAGTATACCTCTGGAACGCGGACGGGCCCTGCGTTAAACTGGTATACTGTCCTTTTCGTTTTATTCGCACTTAGGGTATTATATGGTTTGCACAGTAGTTACGATTGGTTTCCAATTTCAATAGTTCAGATTGGTTGTTGATTTCAATCGAATGTATATGGTTTGTGTTTATGGTAATGCTTGAACAGTCATCGCTGAGATCTTGAAGCGCGTCCTGTAAGGGATTCGATCCCTGTGCTGTCTTTTAAAAGCAATGTCATGAACCTTGTTTTCATTTCAAAATCCATTTATGATCTCTGTATATTTTTATCTTGTATAAATATTAGTGAATGCTGGGTGTTGCTGAACAAGGGTTTTATGTGTGATGTCTCTGTAAGGGGATTGAAATCTTAGTTCACAAGTGATACACAGTGTTCTGATTTGGTAAATAGATTACAGTGTTTTGATTTGATAATTAGATTACAGTGTCTTGATCTGATAGATAGATTGCATAACAGTGTTTCAATTAGATAGATCAATTGAGTGACCTGAGTGTTTAGATGGTAGGTAACATACCCCAATCTTCCGTAAAGAAGTTCTGTGACCTACATCATAACCACTTAGTTAATGATCCTTTATGTCTATATATTTTAGACGCATGCCTCTAAGCTTACGCATCCTGGTCGATAATAAATATGGTTTAATCTAGTACCCTAGATAGAACACTACAACTTGTCTCCCTGATTTTGCCCAGGGATGAGTAAGAGATCATCATTCTCCAAATGGCATCAAGAACTATCAGAGAGAAGACACTAATCAAACCCTAGAAGCTGACTCACTCTCCCTTCAAACATCTATATATGGATCCCTCATCCCAGAGATCCGGAGGCTGGAATTTTGTATCTTGTAAGGAAGTGATGTTGGTTTCTTGCTGCAACATCATAGTGTTGAGTGATCTAAGCTTTTCATGAGGTGAAGAAGGGCTTCTTGCTGAGAGGATGACATTGGGTCAGAACAATTGGTTGTAATCCTCCCTTGTACTTTTCTTGATATCAATAAATTTGTTCAAGTTTTCCTCCATGTCCTTGCATATTTTATGATATATGTTTGTATGTGGTCAATATACATCTGATTTTATATTGTTTATGCTAGTAGATCTCTGTTCTCATATAGTCTTGTGCTGCTTTAATTCCACAGGTACTCTTTGAAGCTGGGCTAGCAAGGGATCAAGTAGCAGGAGTCTATCAGAAGTGAGAGGAACCAAAGAGAGGAACCAAGTGCAAGATTGAGGTTGGTCCCTCCATTATTCTCTTATATATTTAGTCATAAAGGAGTACAAGAATAGCTTTACTCTATTTGTTTCTAAGGTTGCTACCACCCCTTAGTGGGATTAGTAGTTTTGCATAGACACTATTCCCAATAACAAAATGGCGACACCATTGGGGAGGGACTAGATTGTTTGTTAGCCTATCTTTGTTTCTCTTATAAACTTACAGACGGAGCTTGAAGCCAAGCCAACTAGCCTTCGAACTGCATTTGTTTTGCGAATGCAAAGTAGATCAATGCTGCTTCAGTCAATCTCCGGGTTTGGTTTATAAATTAAACAATAGATCTAGAAATAGACTAATTGCCCTGAGAGGTAGCTCTAGTAACCTCCTTAGATCCACCTCTGTGTTTTGCCTATACTGAACATTGCTTTCTTAGCTTAAATCCCAAAACTGAATTGCAAATTGTGAGCAAAAACTTGTTTGAAGTCTCGTTCTGGTACCATCACACCCTGCTTTAAAGGAAATCTACTTCCAGCGCACTTCTCGAGTGCAGTAGGTGCGCTGAAAGCAGAGTTCCCTATGTGACAGGTATGCTGGTCAAATAAGGTTAACTTTACCTTAAGGCATGGGTTTTTCACTCACTATTTTCAGTTCTATTCTGGAGTTTAGCTGTCTATAGTCAGTATATCTCTGTAAGGACCCCATTCCTTTACATCTTTCCGCCTCCATAGTGCAAAGAAATGTAAGTGTTTTTATGTATTTTACATCATTTTCAGTTCTCTTTTGCAAAAAAGTAGCATAATCGAGCTGTCGTTCTTTGATCTGAAAGTGTCGTAGCTGTCATTTTCAGCCATAGAAGACAATCCCCTTGCATTGGTAGTCAATTATACGAGTTACTATTGCATATGATTTGAATTCGTAAGTTTTGAAGTGTCGAAAAGCAATTTTTCGTTTCAAAAATTGCTAAGTGTCTCTCTTACCTTCACTTCATTTTGAAAATAAATTTGTTGAGTACTGTTGCTTTAAAAGTAATTCAGGTTTGTACTTAGCTTTCTTACTTTCACATACATTAAGGAAGCTGAAAAACAATACATGCATGTGCATTTGCATTTAGACTGATTGTCGTTTGATTTAGGAAAGTGCATATAGTGTATGCTCTATGCTCTATGCTGAAAGAAAATCGTCTCTCTTTCCTTAGTAGTTAGGATTTTCATTGCTGAAAGAAGATTAAACGACTGTTTATCATCTTAGACTGCATTTTAGGAATTGTAAATTTACATCACGCGGTGAACCTGAAAGGAAAATTTCATAAGCAAGATCAACTATAAAATAAATTCAATGAATCTAAAAACGCTTTGGAACCTAACGCACAACATTTAGAAGTCTAGGCTAGAGACGTGTTCTGGTGTCGTAAAACGTGGCAACTGTTGCTTTCATTGTTGGTTGGGTGATTCCTCCACTTTGAGATGACAAGTGCCAATACAGACTTGTGCTCCCACGTACCGTCGAGTATAAATTGAGAGACCACAATAGGCTTTATCCTTTATCCATAGGAAGCTGTGTCTGTTGCCCTATCGATCGCAATGCACTGAACACAGTATTCGGGAAGATTGACTGTCGTACCATAAAAATTATTCTGCAATTTTGCGATTAGTTTGGTACTCCCTCTGTCTAGATTTCTAGAGTAGTCTTTTTCATTCCTTTTCAGACTCCCTAAAGGAAAAGGTCCATCTGAGCACTTGTCACTTCAAGCTCATTAAAAATAGAAGGCGACTAGAGTCATCTTTTGTTTTTTCTTGACTCTTAAAAAGTGAAAAAACAAGTTGTGTCAAAGCGTCTAAAATTCATTTAATTCGGAAAACATTTTTACCCTTTGATTTGTAGTTGATCGAGTAATCTGCAATCGTGGAAGAAAGTCAATCAAAACCCCGTCGTTCGCGAAGGCTTACGAGTCAACCATCTTTGTCTCTAGAATCAAAACTGATACAGGCAAAACGAACTCGTTTGACTAGGTCAAAGTCTCCTAGTAAAGTTGGAACAAGTGTCCCAACACCAGCAAAGACTCCGGTCACTCCAAAAATCCCTGATAACATTACCCTTAGAGAAGAAATTCAGTAGCCACCAAAGGACAATAGAACTGATCCTAGTGCAAGATTAAATACTTCTATCTCTGAACCAGCACAACTGATTCAAAAGGTGTTATTCCCCAAACCTCTGTCGCTGCAGATTCTATACCTTCGTCGGCACCATAAATATTTTACAGACCTGATGGTCTGCCTCTTCCACCAGGTTTGATTGCTATAGAAGAGATTGTGGAAGATCCTCAGTCTAATACTCCGTCTCAATTTGGAGTTGAGGTTGCCCTGTATCCCTCTTCTTTAGAAATTAGTCTATCGCTATCAGAAGCTCCTCTAGAATCACTAGGCAATCTTATGGATAGGCTAGAAATGTCTGAACAACCGTCGACATCTAGGACCGTGTCATTCGACACAGCAACGGCAGAACTTCCTGCCGTCACTCCGAAAATGTTCGCCGGCATACCATCTGTCCCATCTAGCTCTTAATCGCTAGAAAGGGCCCACCTAGGGGCTATTTCGACAGCATGGTCTATTCCCATATATTCATCCGGAATTATACCCAGAAACTCTCATGTTGGATCTCAGCAAATTGACCCTTCAGGGTGTCAATTTGGGCAGTCCGGTCCTCAAGGACAAACGATCCCCTTAAGTACCAGATTACCACCGTATGGGGGGCAATATACCCTTTCATTGTCTCCTCCAAGAGGACAACCATACGAGAGCTCACAACAAAATTCAGGTTATGCTGGAATAACATCTAACGGTTGGGTGCCAATACTGCCTCAGCAACCAAGAGTTGTATATTCGATGCAATAATGTCTACCTATGTCAAATATACCAACTACGCCAGCTATTGTGACAGTGTCCCAAGTGCAAGCGTCGCTAGTTGTATGCCAACCTCAGGTCTCTTAGGTTGTAATGCAACAGTCGCTTACCCCTACGACTCAGCCACAATTTCCAACTAGTGGAATGACACAGGCCCAAATGGGTACAATTACCCCTCATCTTGGGCAAACATCCAGTATTGGAAAACAGGACATGGCTTCACAACCATGGCTAATGCAATATCAACAACCGCAATTCCAACAAGTTTACCAAGGGACTGAGCAACAAATCTTTGCGAATAGTGGGCAGCCGTATATTCAAAACGGTCAAAATCAACCATTCTACCATGGTTATGCCCCTCAACCTTACCAAAGTTACCAGCATCAAATGAATTATGCTGGTATGCAAAGACCAACTGCTCAGGCGATTCCATCTTACCCTGGGTATGCTTTGCCAAACCTGAATCAATAGTTACCCTTCGTGGCGACTTTAGAGTTGCCGGATCTAAATCAGTTAACAAACGATCCAATTGCTTATGCCCCTTGGTGGCCAGTGATTCTGCATAAATTTCCGTCAGATATTCCTAAATTTAATGGGAATCCAGGTGAAGGCCCATCAAATCATGTGATGACCTTTCATCTGTGGTGTTCATCAAACACCCTAAATGATGATTCGATTAGGCTTCACCTCTTTCAAAGAACGTTAACTGGTCCGACGGCAAAATGGTATATCAAATTACCAAGAGCTTCATTTGATAACTTTAGTACTTTAGCCACAACCTTTTTAACCCATTTTCAGTTACCAATAAGGTACGAAATAGGAACAGAACTTCTTACCAACTTTAAACAAACGATAGCCACTCACATATCTGATCACATTCATGAGTGGCGACGCCATCGTAGAATGGTAAAAACATACGTTCCTGATCAGCTTTTCACTGAATGGTTTATTAAGTCATTATTACCTTCCATTACAGAAGATGTGGCAAAGGGAGGAGTTGTCACTAAAGAGCAAGTTATTGCTCGTGTGCAATATTTAGACTTGATTTATACTCAGTCTGGAAAACTCTACGATAAAATCCCTGACGCTCCCAGACTGGAATTTTCCATTCCTCCTCCTCCTAAATCGAACAATGACTCTCATGTCGGCAATGGCGTAAGAGGCGCGACAAACACAAAATCGACAAAGGCTACATCTAAGAAAGCCAGTAAGATTTCTGATCAAAACGCAAATGAACAACTTCTCGCCTCAAAGGTAAATGTCGTGTTGACCGAGAAGGGAAAACAATTGAAGCAACTAGGAGGCAAGAAGAAAAAGAAAGGGAGAAAAGAGAAGCAGGATGAGTCATCTCCTGAAAAACCTTCTTCAAACCCTTATGGGGAAAGGGAACCCCTTGCGGGGTGTCAGATATGTGATGAGGATCATCGGACGAGAGATTGTCCACATAAAGCTGAAGTTAAGAAACTCTTTAAGAGTTCAAAAACCTCAGCAGTATTGACTGATCCATTTCCAAACCCGGGAACCAAATTGGTTGCTAATCAAAATGCTTCCCGATCCCAAGTGCTTATGTTATCTATCTCAAAGCAGCAAAATGATGCTTTGACAAGGAATAAAGTTTGTGGGAATCCATAGCTGTCGAATAACAAAGCTAATGAACAACCTAGTAGTTCAACAACAACTTTGACCGAAGTTGTGCCACCCATCATTCCTGAACCAACGATAAAGCCGCCAAAGGGAGTAGTACACAAGCCGACATTAATCCGCGTGCCATAGCAGCACAACATTATAATATAGTGGAAGATTTAGCCCAATCGCCATCCGCTATGTCGACACTAGAGGTATTGCAAAATTGTCCCTCCCAAAAGCAGGCGTTATTATCAGGAATAGGTGGGATTGACCCAACGTATTCCAATCTTGTATCCTTTAATCACAAAGGATATGACCCTCAGTTACCAGCTCAACTAGCTTTCCTTATTCAAGTGAAAGCCCTCAACAAAACTGTTCATCGAACAAGTATTGATGAGGGGGCATCTACATGTATTATGTCAATGAGTTGCTGGAAAAATTGAGGCTCACCACCCTTGTCATGATCATCAACAATGTTAAAAGCATTTGATGGACGATCATACACTCCATACGGGATTTTAAGTAACTTGCAAGTTGAACTAGGGGGAAAAATAGTAGAAATTGATGTTGAAGTAATCGATGGAAACCTCGATTACAACATCCTACTAGGAAGGCCCTGGATATATGCCATGGCCATAGTTGTGTCAACCTACTTCAGGAAAATTGCATTTCCCTTTCAAGGAGGAATTACAATCGTCGACCAACAAACATTTCTCCCCAATAGTTCACAAGTTACAGGAAGCATTCCAATGATCCATGGAAGCAATCATTCACTTCAAAATATTAGAGTAGGTCTCCTAAAAGACCCTGCCTTAATGGGTACTTTTGCCCTACCACCTCCGAGTAATCTGGTAGAAGTGGCCACAATGGAAATCTACAATATGAAATCTTCTATATCTAATGGATTCGGAAGATTCCTAAACATTTTGTCAGCATGGATCATCGCCATTTTAGAAATATTGTAGCAATCAATTTTCTTGGCTTGGGGGGCAAACCCAAATCAATGCTCATCAAGTTTTTGGATGGATAGTTCTAAGGAATATGGCACCCCTTCAGATCCTTGGTCATAAGTACATTCTATAGACGAAGGAATTGTTCAGTTAATGATGATTGATGGGGCACCATGGGAATATTACCACTATCATCCCCATCTTCCAGATTACCGCGAAGATTATTCCAACGACCTTAATCATCCTTCAATTTTTGATTTTCTATCAAATACTGTAAATACAATGGATTATGAGGATAGTTATTTTACTATGTCAACCTCATTAAAAAATGAAACGACTCCCTTTCCAAATCAAGTCTTTGATTACGATCTCGTAAAATCCAAGTCGAGTCTTTCAAAGATCTCGAAGGTAAACCTTCATTCCAACCACCGAGTTAAATGCAATGAAGCTTGGGGGCCATGCACCTCGATTTGCATTATTATGTTGGGGGCATGCAAACTTATCACGAGCAATGTTACTGCAGGGTTCAAGCTCGTTAAAAGATAAACCCGCATCGAGCAGCTTTAGTGCATAATTCAAGCTCGTTAAAAAATAAACATAAGTCATGAGTAAGTGTTTCTCCCTGTGTTAAAAAATGAACATGTAAATAACCATTGTGAATGTCTTATTATCAGCTTTTGAAGCCCTCAGTCGTGTTCACATCATCACCTCCACTCTACATTGGCCGATCGTTCACCTCCATTTGATTATTTACCACCTTTGAGGAATAGCTACGAAAAGTGATACAGTTAGCCATCCTTGTGACTCTGCCATGATTTTGAAATTCCAAACCTTACCTGGAATCAGTTGCTATCCGAAATTATCACTTGTTCCTCAAAGACGAGTCTCCTTTAAGCTCTTTTCACTTGACTCATAAAAAATGAAAAGATTGCCGAGCAATTGGTCTCTCCAGCTCATTAAAATGACCAGAAGTCTATCCCTCCTTTAGATTTTAATATTTTTGGACCCAAGGGATTATTACACAAAAAGATCGAGCGCTTGTCTTGTTCGACTCGTTAAAATTACTGAAAATTCATCCCTTTCGTATTGTTTTATAATTTTTCAGACCTAAGGGATTATATGACGAAAAAGGAACTATTGGAGTTTCCTTTATGTCCCTTTCAGACTCTCTAAAATTGAAAAGGACCGAGTTGTCTTTGTCGTTAAACTCGTTAAAAGCTAATAGCGACAAACTTGTCCTCGCAGACAAGACCGAGTTTCACTATCGCTAGGCTCGTTAAAACATAGCGATGGGTTTGCCCAAAGGGCAGATTATAGAACAAGCATTTTTTATCCTCCTCAAGCTTGGCAAAAATAAAGAGGTACTAGTCAGCAATGATTGGGGAAAAATTGGGAAGAAAACTTGAAAAGACTTTGTTGGTAGCAAGTCACTCTTGAACATGACACTTTCACTCTGCATCCGAGTCAGGTTGGCTTGTTCCATTCACCGATCACATCACCATGGTTCCATCACACCATCCATATTTGAGGTTAATGCTACTGATCCATCATGTCAGTGTCACCGATATGTTCAAGATAAGTCGCTCAGAGGATTCATCTGTGTCTCATCCGCTGCAATACATTCATTCTCCATATTTTCATGACCTCCATCCTGAACCTTGTATCCTCAGATTGTTTTCACCTCCATTAAAATCATTTTCTCCATTCCATGTCATAGATGTGGGATACATTAAGGCCCTCATGTGATGGATCGCTTCTTGTCGACATCAACTCATTATCCAAGAAGTCGATCTAGGAACAACCCTTCCAGTACTTTGAAGCT
>Ga0115851_101530_pt1 | contig 12271 bp, 17 predicted proteins | sample InSIn2gowninarea_FD_83865 | JGI IMG/M metagenome (GOLD analysis project Ga0115851, IMG submission 83865)
TACAACCCCCAGGGAAAAATACTCAGATGCAATATATTATTACTGCGACTGAATACTTGACGAGGTGGGGACAATCAAAAGTGGTGAAGGACTGTAGCACCGGTACAGCCTATCGTTTCTTCTGTTTCTCCTTAGCATCGAATGGTTTAGGCCTGGGCGACCTCGGCACTAGGTACAAATGGTGCAACTTCCATTGCAGACACAATTTCAGGGGCTACGGCATTAGAGATAGTGGCTTCAGAGGCAATGGCTTCGGAGATAGCAGCTTCTACGGGATCAATCATTTTCTCAAGGAGAAGTTCCTCCAAATCATTCTTAGACATATGTAGGAGGGCAAAAAGTTTTCTGAAAGCAAAGTGTTTGACTATAGGTTAGCATGCCAGATTTATAGGGAATTTGAAATTCAAATCCGAACGTTCCCTCCAATTTTTGCTCATAAATGCATCTTTGGCAATAGATTGCCAAAGATTTCCACCATAAATGTAGCCTACCCGCTCCTCCTCATGGGAGTTTCACCATCCAGTTAGTTACAATGCATTCAATGGCTATTTTTAGACTCATCTGCGTGGCACCATCCTCCATGGCGCAGCACCTTCTGGCGCACTTCTGGCTTGCCTCGCGCAACCCCCTTACTTCGTTTTCTTAGTCTTCGGACAGTGTAGTTTATAATCCCATACTTCCTCACAGCTGCTTGGAGTACTAAGATTTTCCTACTATCATGTAGTCATTGCACAGGGGAAGGATCCCCTTGATATGCAGTCGACTCCATTGACTCTTCCCAGAAATATTTCCCCATTCAGCTTCGCGAGCTAAACTACACCACCATCTGTAATTTCTTTGACTACATAGGGTCTGAAATGTTAGAAAATTATATATTACAGAGCAATGGAACACATAAAATATTGCAGAAATATAAACATAGAAAATGCATAAAACAAGAGAGACACAGATATAAGTTTTTCACCCAATTTGGGCTACATCCATGGAGAAACAATGAATACTTCCTTTTATATTATCTATAAAACTGAAGAGATACAACCTACATCAAATCCACTATAATTCCCTCTTCGCTCTCACACAATCTCCTCTCTCTTTCTCACTCAGAATACACATCTACATAGCCACAATACAATTCCCTCATATATAGCGAGGGGTTGTCTTCTAGGGAAAAAACACCCTAATTTAAACATAACTTCTACCATCAAATTTCTGCCTAATGAATGGCCCAGATTGACTAAAAAATTACAACATTTTACAAGGAAATTTTACATCTATTTTTAGCTTTGGGGGAACTACCCCTGATCCCCCGCTGGGGGGGATCTAAAGAATCGTCGTCCCCCCCCCCCCCCCCACCCCCCCCCCCACGTGTGCAAAAATAGGAGCATTGTCGCCCCATTACGAACTGGGGTCCAATGTGGTGATAACTTTGAATAAAGAAGATAATCATGCTCCACACCCAACACCAACCAGTGCATTTGAAACTTCCCAGGGAACTTCGTGAACTTGCTATAATATAGTAGCACTAAATCATTCACCTTGAAGGTGTTCGGCTTAATATGTCGATCATGCCATGCCTTATCATCCTCCTTCTGCACCTACTAGTGAAATCCTGCTAGAAATAAGTCTTCTTCTAGTTACATCAACTGTGTGAGGCATTCCTCCATAGTTTCACGGTCCGCCATATCAATTAATGTTGCAATTCGCGTCAGAGCCTCTATCCCATAGACCAGTCTGAATGGGGTTTGTCTAGTTAACTTCTTACACGTCATCCTATATGCCCATAGGACCACTGGTATGTGCACATCCTAGTCATTTCTCTGTGCGTTGCAGACCTTTGTCAATGGGTTCTCCAAGATTTTATCGAATGCTTCAACCATACCATTTTCCTGGGGATGATGAGGTGTACTCTTTTTTATGATAAACCTAAAATTCTTCGAGCATCACACAATAGTTTCATTCATAAAGTGCATACCCATGTCACTCATCAGTATCTTAGGAAACCCAAACCTTGTCAAGACATACTCAAATAGGAACTTCGCGGCTGTAACGGCGCTACAGTCCTTCACCACTTTTGATTGTCCCCACCTCGTCAAGTATTCAGTCGCAGTAATAATATATTGCATCTGAGTATTTTTCCCTGGGGGTTGTATCAGATCCACAAAGTCAATAGCCCATTTGTCAAACACCTGTAGTGAAATCTGAGATTCAATGGCAATTCATCCCTTCGTGATGGCTTTCCCACCCTCTAACACGCATCACATGCCTTGCAATATGCCTTAGAATCCTTATGTAGCATTGGCCACCATAATCTTGCACACAAAATATTCTTCGCAATCGCTCTACCTGTGGAATGTCCTCCCTCCACTCCTCCATGTGCATCGGTGAGGATACTAGATCGTTCAAACACTGAAATGTATCAGCGCAGTATTTCATTAGTACCCATCTTATACAATTGTCCGCAATCAAAGAAAAGTTGGCACCGCGGACTACCAATTCCTTCTTCTGTTAAGTAGGATATCCTTCCAAGGTTGTTCCAATAGTTAGAAACTAAATTATCTCAGCAAAGTGATCATATGTGACCTGTACCGTAAAGAGCTTCGCATCTAGCAACCCTTCTTCCAAACTAGTTGGTTCTTCACCTGTCTCAATTCGGGATACATGATATGGTCCTGCATTCAACCGTTCGTGCTTCACAATCACCTCAAAATTATATTCTTAAAACTGCAACAACCATCTACAGATCTTCCCCCCCAACACAGGCTTGTTATTGGCTTATTGGGCCCTAACAAAGGTTCGGAAGAGTTATTAGCCAAACAAATCCCATGGCTATAGGCCCTTTCAGCAACAGTCCGCAGAGCATGGATTGAGGTCTCACTCGAAGTAGCAGGGGAGGATTCTGGAACTAGGTTTCCACACCCTTGGGATGTCTTGATGTGGTCTGGAGGGGTCACAAACCTTTCTGTGGCCTCACGCCACTCTGTACAGTTATCAGACTTTCACGTAGATCCACGCAGGTGCACTTTCTTACTAATGAAATTGTTATAGATCTAATCTTCTTATTACAACCTTTAAGCAAACATTTAATAGTAAAACCCAATGTGTGCAATCATAATTCTTATAAAGACATAAACTCATATAACAAACTCATATAATAGATGTATGAACCAAAATACAATAGATCCGTGATATTTCATAAACAACTTATCATAATTAATATCTTCGTTTCAGTACAATCTTCTTTCTTTCCTGCGCACACAGCCGTAGCGGTCCACACACATAGCTACAGACTCCATCAGGCCTCCACGCACACAGCTGTGGAGCCTCTATCTACCCACTAACACCCTTGACTCAAACTTACAAATGCAGAACACCGAGTACTTTCACCCACCCATAACACATCAGATCTCATCCCTAAAAACTGCCTTCTACCCTTAGAGCCTCGCTCTATTTCTACATTCTTACTTCCTATTATTCTATATTATTTTTGGGCAAACAACCCCTTGACTCGACCTATTACATTTCGTGCTTCGTGCATTTCATAGATTTACAATATTATTACCCTAACTTCTAGGCTTTAAGCCCCAAAACCATTACGCGAGGCTTCCGCTATCCAACAGGCCCCCAACACAATCATCATGACTCGTCCTGAGTCACTCATCGGTGCGGTGATACGCATTGCCTAGGCTCCACGATCCACCATCCCTGTGAGCAATGCACTGCCTTCTGTTGCCCCTTCTTTGTCTCCTGCATCTCTTCTTCTAGCTCCTACTCCATTGCCTCCACTAATTCACGCAACCGATAATGCTCATTATGCTCTGCTCGGTTAACATAGAGCAACCCCTCTTAGGATTTTAGTGCAAGCTGGGGTGTCACATATGGGAACTCTTCATGCCAATGCAGCAAGTTTCCAATTTCTAGTTGCCTATACACACTGTCTGCTGTAGCTTGTGTTGCAATTTTGCAAGACAATTGTTTTTATCCACGAGATCCCAATCTTCAAGGTGCATTAGAGGCAAACTGTTAACTGCAATTCCATCATTGGTATCCATATTTACAGTCATTCCGTTATCTTTTATGGTTCGCCAGCCAGCCCATGGGTTGGGCAACGACATCTGGACCAGTTCTACTTTGTGTCTAAGAATTTCTGGCACATCTCCTACCGTTAGTGCTAAATTCTATGTGGTGCCCGTGACCGTCAACACCATATTATCCAAAAAGTCCTGCATCTCCATTGGCCATATCACAACCCGTGGGCTTACTCCTTGAGTGAAATAACGAACAGTTCCATATTAGTGGGAAGGCACAATAGCTTACTTTCCTCAAAATCACAAATTGTTCAGCGGATTCCCCTTGTGATTTATAAGCATTTTGAAATTCAAATTCGTTGGTTCCTTCCTCTTCTGGTGTTGTAACATTAAGCATGCAGCAGATCGTTCCAAATCTGGCTCGTACCGCGTCTCTTAATTGCTCGTCGCCCGCTCCCTTTTGCCATAACTCAGACATCTTGTCATCAATAGTGCCTGCAATGATCACCTCTCTACTTGTCCATGCAACAGCGTAGCCCCTTTTGCGTAACTGTGACCTTGTGACATACCAATTCTACGCGCCCCTATTTGTTGCGCAGCTTCCCCACAGACTGCTTTAACATCCCGCACTCTCTTCCAACTGCCTGGAGTGGTGAGACTATCCTTTGGTCAGTTAGTCACGCGGTTGGCCCAACCGTGTAGAGATTCAGGCAACTGCCATTTACTCTACTTGGGAAAGGTTCTCCATTTAACTTGGCAAGTTGGACTGCGCCCCCATCTGTGACTTCTTGGACTACATAGGGTCCCAACCAATGCATTTGAAGTTTTCCAGGGAATTTCTCGAACTTGCTGTCGTAGAGTAATTCTAGATCATTTCTTTGAATGTGCGCATCTTGATATGGCGATCATGCCAAGCTTTTTCCCATTACTTTTGTACCTGCTGATGGAATCCTGCTAGAAACCATTCCTCCTCAAGTTATTCTAGTTATAAGATCCTATCTTCCAAAGCCACGCGGTCTGCCATACCTGTCGTCACTGCTATTCGCAAACTAGGTACAATGTATTCCATTGGCATGACAGCATCCTTGCCATAGACTAACTGGAAAGGCATCTGGCCCGACAACTTCTTGCACGTTGTTCGATATTCCCATAGCACAGCAGGTATGCACAAATCCCAATCATTTCGCTGCGCATTACATACCTTAGTCAACGCAGCCTCCAAGATTTTGTTGAAAGCTTCAACGGTCCCGTTTGCCTGCGAGTGGTATGGTGTGCTTTGTTGATGGTATATCTAGAACTCCTCAGTGAGCACGCTGATAGTCTCATTCAGGAATTGCATATCACGGTCGCTCATTAGAATTTTTGGACATCCAAACCATGTTAACACATTCTTGAACAAAAATTTTGTAGCTGTAGCGACCATGCAGTCCTTAACCGGTTGTGCTTCTGCCCATCGTGTCAAGTAATCTGTCGTGGTGATGATATAGCGCATACCTGTCTTTCCTGGAGGTGTGATAGGCCCCACAAAGTTGATCACCCATTTTTAGAACAGTTGCAGCATCATCTGTGGCTTGAGCGGCATTTCGTCCCTCTACGATGGTTTCCCAGTCCGTTGACATACGTCGCAGGCCCAACAATATGCTTTTGAGTCTTGATGTAGGGTTGGCCACCAGAGTCTTGCACGAAGAATCTTTTGTGCTGTGGCGCATCCTGCATAATGTCCTCCTGCAACCCGCCCCATGTGCTTCGGCAAGGATCTGTCCTCGCTCAAATTCTAATACATATCTACATAATATTTCATCGTTGCCCATTTTGTAGAGGTGCCCTGTAATAACTGTAAAGTCTGTTATGCATATCACCAGTTCCTTCTTCTGTTAAACCAAATACCCTTGTGGCGTGGTTCCTGTGGTTAAGAAGTGGATTATATCCTCAAAGTGGCCATCCACGACACGCACTGCATAGAGTTGTGCATCAGGTAGTCCCTCCTCTAGGTTTGTGGGTTCTTCACCATTCTCAATTCAGGATAGGTGATCTGGGCCTGCGTTTAGACACCCCGGCTTTACGATGACTTCAAAATCATATTCCTGAAACAATAACAACCACATACAAATGCACCCCCCCCAACACAGGCTTATTAACTAGGTATTTTAGAGCAGAGTGATCAATATACATCTTAAAGTGTCCTTCGAGTAAATAGTGGCAGTATTTATGGAGCACGTATACCATCGCCAATCCATCACACTCAGTAGTGGAGTAGTTCCTCTCAGCTTTGGATGATCGTCAACTAGCAAACGCGATCGGGTGATCAATTCCTTCTGCTCCTTCCTGTGTGAGTACCATGCCCAATGCGATACACAATGCGCGTGAAATTCAATGTCCCATTTCGAAAAGACCAATATAGGAGCTAATGCCATCTTTTCGTTGAGCATTTCTAGACTTTTGTTACATTCCTCATTCCAGCAATAAGTAGCGTCCTTTTTCAACAACTGTTCCATTGGTGTCGTGATTTGCGCATAGATCTTGATGAACTTTTGATAGTAACCAATGTGTCCCAACATGGCGCGCAGCTGCTTGACACTTCACGACGGTTGCAGATTGAGTATGACAGCAATCTTTGTCAGGTCTACCATCAGGCCTTGCTTACAGACGACATGGTCGAGCAAGTTCTCGAAGGGGACGAGGAAAGTACACTTCTTTTTATTTAGCGGAAAGTATTCAGCATTAACCGTAAGCTCGCGGTATGTTTCTTAATTAGCCCAAATATTGTCCAATCATCAAGATATACCTCTAAAAACTTATGTATAAATTCCTTGAATGCAGCTACCACAACACGCGAGAATATTGTCAGTGCGTTCTTTAGTCCAAAGGGCATCACCATATACTGAAAACAACCTCATTCGATAGCAAAAGTTGTTTTACTCCTATCCTCTGGCACAATCTTGAGCAGGTGGTACCCCGAGAAACCGTCCGTAAAGGAGTAGTCTTCCTGTCCCCCAACATTTTCCAGTACTTTGTCTATAAATGGAATTGCGAATGGATCGTTAACACATGCATCGTTGAGCTTCCTGAGATCCACACAGATGCAAATTTCTCCCTTTTTTTCTTCTCCTGTACAACCATAGGACTTACCCAGTCGGATTCCTCCACTAGTTCAATTATGCCTGCTGCAAGCATTTTATCCAATTCTTCATAGAACTTTACTTTATATTTTGGATTCAATTGATAGGGCCACTGCTTGACTGGCTTTGCATCTGGATTCAGAGTTATCTTCATCATTCCCAGGTTGTTGAGGACTCCTTTTAACTCCATGATTTTGGTTGGGAATAAATCCTAATATTCACAAAGTAACTAGACAACCTTATCCACTATTGCATCATCCCAATAGTCCCCAAGTGTTGCATACTTTGGCTTTTCCTCCATACCAATGTTCACTTCTTTCATTTTCAGCAGTGTGGTGATGTCAAGGTCCTCGATCACTGGTTCACGCACCTCACAACTCCCCTCTGTTTCTTGAATATTGATATTTTTGGGATCATCCTCATCATCTTTGACTTGTACGTTGTAACATTCTAGGGCCCGGCTCAATTGGTGCGACCAGTCTGGCTGCACTATTTCTTCTAGTTCCAATGGTACTTTGAAAATGGCAGCCTTTACTACTTGTAACGCATTGTCAACAGTGTCCATCCATTGGTCCTCAAATAAGAATGTTAATAAAAAACCCTTCGCGCAAGATATCCCATTCACCTGTACCGTGTCGAAGCTTTGTTTCAATGTACCAGTTCCTTAGGATGACATCTAGGGTATCATAAGATAAGTGTACCCACTCTAGTTGCGGCTCTTCTCCATAGGTCTAGGTCCATCTAGTGAGGTGCATGCATGGGTCATCACACCTGTCATACTTTTTAGTTATTCGTAGTTCCAGCTTCCCAAACCTTATCTGCATCATCCACTGGCAGTCGCACCAGTCTTCAAAGGTTCCTTCATGTGTTCCCCATCAACGTGCAGGCATTGCGTGCAATACCCATTTTAATGTATCGAACTGTTGGTGCACTGGTACCACGCTTTCAAACTTGGTCAAGAATTCATCTATCACTGTCAACCCATCATACATCGGCAATTCGTGATCCTGAGCTCTTAGCAATACAGCGACCTAGTCATCATATTGCAGTTTAATGTGGTTACCCTGGTTAGCCGATTATGCCACCGCTCGTCTTCCTCATCTGAATCTGCAGTGCAGGACTCTGCACAACCCCACGATATTCTTCCTTGTGCAATTGGATTGACCCAATCTTGATTTTGTGTAGTAATCTTGTAGATACAATCTAGTTCATCATCACTTCCTTCGTCGTGCATGGGTTCATTGTAATGCAATCCTTCAGCTGGGTCTAGCAGAATAACTACGTGGAGTGACTTCTTCTCAAATATCATTTTCCTCTTCTTTAAATTAATGATCCCACTCATATTGGTGGCCTAGTATATTCCTAACAATGTAGGGTAAGGGCTACTTTCATCCACAATTTCTATCACCTCAAAGTATGTTTGTGTGCTCACACCTTCTATATCTACTCTACTTCCTTGCAGTCTTCCCATGGGCAGGATCTTCTGTTGGTTTGCCATTTACAATTGAATAAGAGACCATTGCAGTGTGGGCTTGCTCATGCGCTCCCAAGTTTATTTGGGTAGCACATTTGCATCCCAGCTTAAGTCCAGAATGATCTGATCCATCTCATAGTTGCCAATCTATGTCGTTAATTGCATTTCCCGTCCAATACACGAAGCATATTTCTCCACTTTTCATACCACGAGAGGTTCACCCAACCATGCACACCTAGTTATCAGCTCTTGTAATCCCTTAACTGCCCTATTATCACGAAGTAATTTCATGCATGTCTCTAAAAAGGTAGTTAGCATCGAGGGATCCATTTCCAGCTCGAATTGATCCTTACTACCTAGGGTAGAGACCTTCGCGAAGCTCTTCCTAGCTTCCAGACATGTCTCCTTACGAACCCCTGCATCTTCCTTGGTTAGTTTCCCCTTATCTTCCCCTGTGGCGGTGCCACTTCTAAGCATCATGTTCACGTTGGGGTATTCCTCGCGCAGTTAGGACCTCATCATCTGCACGTTCTGTGTCGCCATAGGTTGTGCAGCCCTTTTCTCACGGATCTGCACTATCAGTGTGGGGCAATATATTATTTCATGATCGAACTACTCGCAGTAGGGGCACGATATTCTGGTCAGGTTGGTACAATCTCATGCGTAGTGCCCTGGTCCTCCGCAGTTGTAACAGATTAGCTACCTGCAGTGCCTTCCTGGCCCCATTCCTCCCCGTCCTCATCCTTGGAACCCACCGTGTGCTATCGCCGCGGCTAGATCCTAACCTCACACCTCTGTCTGCATCCTGTAGGCCAGTGTTGGATCCATCAATAATTCATAACTACAGCAGTCTCATTCATCGTGGCCCACTGATATACAAAAATTGCAAAATAGTTGTTGGGGGGTCTGGGTAAACTTTTGCAATAGGTGATAGTTGTCCATGTTGTGCTTTCCTCCCAACTGACAGATTGCATACCAGAGCGAGGGCATCGTGCTTGTCCCCGCTTGTGCCTCTGGTCACAACGGCATTAGTCCCCCCGTTGTCAAGTAGTTTGTGAATATCGGATAATGATCCTTGTTGTGGCCCTGGCCTTTACACTTTATGCACCACACCTCCTCACGCACTTCCGACCTGGGTGCCTCTCCTATTTCAGACTCTGCATTTCCAAGCATAGATTTTTTATTTGCACGTGAATCTGCTGAACTCCCAACCCATGATCCTATATTGGAGCCTCATGCAACCTCATCACTATTTCTAATGCTTCAGCCTGGGTCAAGATCTTCTGCTGTGACAGCGCTGTCCTCAGGTGTGGCATTAAAGACGCCACAAACCACGTGCAGTGTTGCGCATCCGTTAGTGTCATGTTAGCCTCTCAGATCGTACTCTTCAGTCTTTGATCCAGATCCCAAGGGGTTTCTCCTAGTAGCATCACGATCTCCTTGAATCCGATGATCGATTGTGTCTCTAATTTCGGCCAACTAAACTCCTTTTTTATCACATCCCAGATCTCTGCTATTCTGGCATTGGGGTGATCGTTGGAGTGCTTAATATACCAAGTCAGCGCGCAATCTTGTAGTGCACTTACCAAGGTAACCTTTTTAATATTATCGTCCGTAACTCCATGTGCTTCCCACACTGCCCTTACTACGAACCAAAATTGTTCTAGATCTTCACTTCCTACTCCTTTGAACACAGGCAACTTGATCGCGTTCACCATGCTAAACTTCTGGTTTGCGTGTAGGTGTGCTAAGGCCACCTACGAACTTGTACTGCTCCTAATCCAATCAATATTCAATTTCCATAGGGTTCCAAACTTCTGACATCAAACATCCCTCAGGCAAATCCTGGTCCCGGCAATGGAACCATTTATTGGCTTATTAGGCCCTGACCCACGCTCGAAAGAGTTATTAGACAAACAAATCCCATAGCTACCAGCCCTTTCGGCAACAATTCATAGAGCGCGGACTGAGGTCTCACCCGAGGTATTATGGGAGGGTGCTGGAACCAGGCTTCCACACCCTTGGGATGTCTTCATGGGTCTTGGAAGGCTTGCAATCCCACATGACATGCTACGCTACTTTCGTGTAGCTGTCTATCTAGTGCAATTACCTTCGCACGGCTTAATTGGAGAGCATAACTGTTCTTTACCCTTTACTGTGCTTATTATTATTATAGATGCATAAATAGAATTATAGAAATAGATATGCGATGTTCTGAAACCAACGTATCTTTATTAATTATTTTTCCAATTGCAATCCACTTCCTACCCTACACACACAGCTGCAGGGGTTTGTGCACACAACTGCGAACTCTACTAGGCCTCTGCACACATAGCTGCAGAGCAAATATCACATCCTCAAACCTATAACACTGAAGATCAGAACTAGCCAAAAATTGCCTCTACATTTAGGGCCTCGCTCTTATTTATACATTCCCATGGTCTGCGGACCATGGGTAGGCCAACACATTCTATATTAAACTACAATATTTTAGGGTGGACTAGCCTAGACTCTTGTGCTACGCGCCCACATTTTGCAGGGTATTTCCATTACATTGACCCAAAACTTGGGCTTTAAGCCCCAAAAATTCACTATGGGGATTCGTTGCCCAATAGGCCCCCAACACAATCAACGTGACTCATCTCGAGTCACTTGGCTGGTACGCCAATCTTTGCACGGAGTCCATCCAAAAACTTCTGTGCTTTGCTTACGGTTCCAACACACTCTTCCGATGTCCGCTGTATCAGTTGGGCACGACTCTCTGATGCATCATTTTCCGGGGCACCTTCTTGCCTTAGCCCAGATGCATTCTACATCTGTGCCAGCTTTTCCTCAATTATGGCAGTGACTAGGAAGGCTTCCTCAAGCCAAGGCTGAATGCTTGCTTTCAGCATTGCTTCTTTCTTGCACGCAACATCCACCTGTTCCTTAAGAGCCTAGGACTCCTTCATTCTGGTAAGGTGCTGAGTAAGGGCAACCGCTTGCGCAGTCCCTTTGACATTGTCATATGCCTACTGTAGCTGCCATGCTTCTGTCTCCAACTGCTATATGGTTGGATCTTCCTACAATGAAGTGATCATGATGAGGGACTGATCCAACAATCTTGTGCAGTCCCATACCGCCTGCTCTATCACTCCCAACCCTGATTGAATGGTGCAGTGGCACTGCTCTTCGACTTTCGGGGGTGTAGCGGGCTACGCCTTCAGCCACAGCTCAACGATCTACAAGTTTAATTCCCATTGAACTTTCACGGCCTCCTCTTGGGCCCTACGGAATCTTGCTACCATGTGATGAATCTTTTCGACTGTTGGGAGTTCCGCTGGCACAGCCAGTTTTGGTACGCTACTATAGGCCTCTTCCACAACCTATTCCAATCCTTAGTTGTGTTCAACCAAGTCGTCACTCTGTAGACTGATTTTCTCAAGATTTCCCTTTTGCTCCATTAAGACCTGGAGGGTGCGGACTTCCGTGACGCAGAGCTCAGTGGTTACCCCATCCTACAGCTGGTATAATGTTTCTCTGGAAAGGGAGGCCAAATTCAATCCATAGCCCTTCATCATGGCCCCATCGTCCTCGGTTGCTACTAGAACTGCACCTTCAGGTAATCCAACGGTGTGAGCCATGTGGGCATGCATCAGCTGAGTATCGTTGAA
>Ga0115851_101531_pt1 | contig 12263 bp, 9 predicted proteins | sample InSIn2gowninarea_FD_83865 | JGI IMG/M metagenome (GOLD analysis project Ga0115851, IMG submission 83865)
AACCACATGTAATTATATGATGTATTTTTTTTATATGTTATGCATTTAATATTGAATATACCTAACTCTTTAGCACACATAATTAAAAACACTATTTGATTATAAAATAAGATGGAATGCCATAAGGAATTATAGGAATCTTGTCAAACAATTGAGAGTGATGCATAACTCTAAGTTTGAGTTGGGTCCAAAAGTTTAGTGATCATTGATAATATGAAGCAAGATAGAAAATTATTATTGGTAGGTCTATTTATAGGATGGATTATATCAAATCATAGACAATTGGAATCCAAGGTATTTGTTGATCAAGAAAAATGTCATCTTTAGCTTTGTTTAGAGTTTTTGTTCTTGAACAAATATAATACTAATCAAATATACCTCACATCATCATGTGATTTCCTATTCTAAGTTAGGTAAATTTTAGTTATTTATACCATGCGAAGATACCAAGATGTGGCTTAGAAAATATATTTATATCCATATGAAAATCACAAATACACCATTGAGACCAAATTCCATAACAAACCACTTCTAAAGTGTTCATCTAAATGTATTTGCTCCAAATAGTCTAGCGATATACATGAATTTCATGATAATTAAAGGCTAAGAAAATATTTGAGTGAAGTATTTGGATTTATTAAGATGGTCTTTTCATTTGCTATTATTAGAGAGATCATACAAATACTTTATTAAGTACATTTGTAGACTATACAATGTCTACATTTCTTTTCTTTCTTTGTAAGCATAGTGAAATATGAGCTATAAGGGGATATCTAGTATTATGTTTATTTTAGAAATATCAATTATTATATGAAATGCATAACTTATAATCTTTTGTTTCTTTCATAAAACATTAACTAGCACATCCACATCAATAACCAATGGTGAACACTCATAAGTATGGATAACCATCAATATGCCTCTCATTTACCAATTACAAATATATCATCTAAAAAAAAAATATTGGATAGTGGATTAAAAAACACAGAAATATTGGATACATCCCTACCATTCAATATTTCACCCCTAATCGTATTTCATGAACAAGAATGTTTGTAGGGATCATGAGTAAAAAGATATGATTGTGGGGACTCCATGCATAAATATATTTCAAGGAAAAAGTTTGTTTCGCTAAATAATGGGATTTATGTATGGTGTGTAATATTCAAATGTAATTTTGTATGATTTTGGGTAGTTTTATTTTATGGTATTTTTCTTGAGGGATCTTCTAGGGTTTGTTTAAACATGTTATTTATTCTCTTATTAGTTTTGTATAAAATGTCATATACTTGTTGTAACATGATTATGTTTGCTTTCTATGGCCACATATGTTGCATGCATTATTTTATGCAAAAATAAAACAATCACATATGCCATGTTTGGCATCTTCAATTAACTTTTATGATTGTAAAATATCTTCTTGTAAAGTGGTTTCACAATGCATATAATTCTAAGAATAACATGTCATTCATGTCAATTAGGAAGGTCACAAAGTAATGGTAACTCTTACTATAATAATGGTTAATTGAGTATAAGGTAAGCATACATATGTGCTGGACATTATCCTTTAATCAATCTATATGTAAAGTTACTGTCAAATTTTTTGTGTTTTTCCTTTTCCCATGTGTGTATATTTATGCATGCACACACATGCACAGTATTTCTTCCATGTGTGTGTGTGTGTCTTCAAAGTAATATGATCATTGGTTGGGTTTAACAAGAATGTTGTACGCAAGAATGATCTTTCTAATGGTGGCATTTTTTCACAAGATTTGTGTAAAAATCAATAGAGCATGGGTGGCCTATTAAGTAGTTTTTGTCTCCCACAAGTAGTTTCCACTCTTAGTCCTCCCCATGTAATGGTAGAAGTGTCCTCAGGCACATAATTTTATTAATCATAAAAAACAATTACATATTGATTTTGCAAGAGTTTAAACCCGAACAACCAAACACTCTTGCAATGAGCTATTTATAATATCAATGTCCTAACTACCTCTAATTATGGATCACTTATGAAATAACAAGTGTCCACTTACAATAAAATCTATTCAAACAATCTTACTAACTATTCTCCTAAAATAGAGCCTAAGATACGACACATTTGTAGAGTCATATCTTTTACAACAATATACTAATTCTAAATGTTTCCATTAAATAATTAAATATTCTAGATTAATAATTATTAATTTAATATCTTAAATTAATAATTATTTTATTCTAACTTAATAATATATGATAATATTTATTTTTGGATCATCTAACATTCCCCCCGTGATCCAAATATACATTACAACAAGTACCAAGTTCATCCCTGAAATTTGTAAATTTTATTATGTCGATAGGTTTCGTGACAATGTTAGAGATCTAATCTTCTGAAGGACAATAAATTGGCTTGAGGACCTTTTTGGCAATGAGAGGTCTGATATGATGATACTTGGTGTCCACATGCTTTGTCTTTCAATGAAAAGCTGGGTTCTTGGCAAGTTTGATGGCTGACTGGCTGTCAGTGAATAATGATGTAGCTTTTGCTTGAGAAATTTCCAAGTCCTGCAAAATTCTACGCAACCAAACAGTTTCACATGCTGCTTCCCATGCTGAAATGTACTCTGCTTCTGCTGGAGAAGTGGCCACTGTAGCTTGTTTCTTACAACTCCATGATACTACTGCTGACCCCATATTCATTAAATAACCTAATGTTGATGCTCAATCATCAATACTTCTAGAAAAGTCGACATATGAATATCCACAAAGTACAAAGTTTTTAGTCTTTGTGTAAAGAAGACCAAAATATTTTGTTCCTTGTCTCATGGTTCTTGCATAAAACGTGAAAGAATACTAACTGCATAAGATAGATCAGGACGAGTGTTTGTTAAATAAATCAAGTTTCCAATCAACTGTTTGTAAGTAGTGTTGTCCACCTTTTCCCCCCTTCAAATTTTGAAAGTTTCAAGTTTTTCTCCATGGGGGTAAGAATGGGCTTGCAATCCTGCATTCCAAATTGTTGAAGAACCTCTGCGGCATACTTACTCTGAGAAATGAAAATATGATGTGGACATTGGAAGACTTCAACTCTAAGATAGTAGTGAAGTAACCCCAAATCTGTCATCTTTAAAACTGCATGTAACTCCTTTCTCACCTGGGCAATATGAGCATCATTGTTTCTAGTAATGATCAAATCATCGACATACATAACAAGAATCACCAGATATTCGCCTTATTGTCGCACATACAAAGTATCATCAGATTCACTTCGGTGAAAACCAACTTTCCTAAGGTATTCATCCAATTTGCATACTAAGCTCGGGGATCTTGTTTTAACCCATATAAAGCCTTGATCAATTTTTAAATTTTATGTTCTTTCCCTTCAATTTCAAAACCTGGTCGTCATGTCATATACACTTCTTCTTGTAAATCCTCGTTGAGAAAAGCACTTTTCATATCCATTTGATGAACTTTCCATCCTTTCTGAGTAGCCAATGCAAGTCATAATCAGATGGTGTTCCATTTAGCTATAGGAGCAAAAGTTTCCTCATAATCAATGCCTTCCTGCTACGCAAAACCTTTAACGACAAGTCTTGCTTTATACTTTTCAAGTTTTCCCTTTTGGTTGCACTTAATTTCTGTAAACCCATTTTCATCCTATGGGTTTAACATTTTGAGGAAAATCAACAAGTTTCCAAGTGTTGCTATCAATTACTGCTCGATATTCTTCAATCATAACCTCTTGTCATTCTTTATGTTTTACTAATTCTTTGTATGTGGAAGGTTTAGTAAAATCATTTGCTATCAAGGCAAAATTTTCTTCACTTCTGTGTGACTTTCTTGTGCCTGTTTTATTTTGCTCATTAGGCTTTACATCTTTCAAAAGTTGAACTGCCCATTTTGGTAGTTGATCCTCACTTGTTTGAGATTCTAAAAAGTCACCATCATTGTAAGGAGGATTAATATAAAATGATGTTCGTCGATCACTTGGAGATTCTGGAGGTGGAGAATCACTATCTGAAGAATTGTTGCTGCTTGGAGATGCAGATGAACTACTAGAAGATCTAGATGGTGTTGTTGAAGTATATGGACTGGATGAATCATCTTCAGATGAAGGAAAATCAAGTTCATACCAATTTGGAGAATTTGGTTGACTTTGTGTATTTCCTTTTCTTCGATTACCTTTAGATTCTAAATTTTAAAGAAGATTTTCGATTTCTTCAGCACTCTTACTCTCTGTTTCATGAAAAATTACATCCCTGCTCATAAGAAATTTTCCATTGGTCAAAAGACAATACCTTTTCTTCTCATCAGAGTATCCAATCATTGTGCATTTCAAACTTCTTGAGTTAAGCTTAGTTCATTTTTCTTTCAGAACTAAGGCATAACATAATGATCCAAAAATTCTAAGATGTTTAACTCGAGTTTTGAAACCAAACCAAGCTTCATAAGGTGTGATTCTGTCTAAAGAAGCAGTTGGAGATCTATTTCTTAAATAGACATTTGTATGAATTGCTTCTGCCCAATATGTTGGACTTAACCTTTTGAAACTTAACATAGATCTCGCCATTCCTAACAAGGGGTGATCCATTCTTTCTACTACTCCATTTTGCTGTGGAGTGTAAACATTGGTAAGATGTCATTTTATGCCATTATCACTGCAATAAGTTTTGAATTCATTTGAAGTGAATTCTCCCCCATTATCTATCTTGAGAGTACCTATCTTTTCCTTGACTTCATTTTCAACAAGTTGGTGAAAATTTTTAAACTTGTCAAATTCTTTTGACTTTTGCTTTAAGAAATAAACCCAATTCATTCTACTGAAATCACCAATGAATAGTAAGAAAAAATTTCAACCACCAAATGAAGTATGTAGTGGTCCACACACATCACTGTGAACTAGTTGCAACACCCTGTTTGTGCACCATGAACTTGTTGGAAAGCTTTCTCAACTTTGTTTTCCATAAATGCAAGCTTCACATTTTTCATTTTCCTTTTTGAAAGTGGGAATTCCTTTAACCATCCCTTGTTTCTACAATTGAGAAAGGCTATCAAAATTTAAATGTCCATATCTTGCATGCCATAATCTTATAGGTGAAATTCCTGTAGTCACTGCCCCTACAAAACCATAATGCCTTGGAATAACTATTGCTTTCATCCTTAACAATTTTCCATCTTCATAACCTATCATCACAGTTTTCAAGCTCTATTTGATTGAATTAACCTTAATTAGGCCATCTTACATAATCACCTGATGTCCTGCTTGTCAAGTCGTGACTAGAGATAGAAAATTTTTCTTAAAGGTTGGTACATACGATACATTTTAAATAATTTTTTTTCCAATGATAGGGAGAAAAAATTTACTGTTCCTTTTCCATAAGGAGTATGTTTTGTATTTTCTGCAAGAAAAATGGAACTAAGTTGCCAATCTTGAAAATTCCAAAAAAAATCACGTTGACAAGTCATGTGTTGAATTAACCCTGAATCCAAGATCCAGGCATCTTCATAATCACTTCTAAGATGAGATGAAAGTTATAATGTCGATGAAGAAGTAAAATCATATTCTGAGTTATCATCATCTTGATCATTTGCAAATTGTGCTGAGAGCTGATGAAACTTGGGAATTTTATTAAGAGAAGTTTGTCAATCTTCAGCATAATGTCCAACTTAAGTCTCTTCCTCTTCCTGGAGATTGTCCTCTGCCTCTGATTTGACTTCTGTTCTGAGGTTGTCCTCTACCTCGACTATTATTTCCTCTTCCTTGAAAATAGCCTCTTACTTGATTGTTTCCTCTGCCATGAAAATTACTCCTACCTGAACTATTTCCACTGTTAAAGTTGTTTCCTCTGCTTTGGCTTTGACGTCGACTTTGTACATTATGTGCTACTTGATTCTGATTGAAATTCCCTCTGCCTCTACCTCAAGAACTGTCATTTGATGACTTATTAGTGCTGGCCTCTATGAAAAAGACATCTTCACCAACTTTATTTTTCTTCCCAAAGTTTTTGTCATGTTGGGTCAACATTTCGTAGAGCTCATCAAAATTTAGTTTCTCTAACATACCAGTTGATTGTAGAGTCTCCAAAAAATGTGTGTAGGAAGAAGGAAGTCCAACAATTAAAATTGTGACCACAAAGCTGCCATCTATAGCTAGAAAACTGGCACTAATGATTTCCTACCTAATATTCTTAAGTCTTGAGATATATTCAAGAACATCACCTCCTTTGGTAAATTTTTGTTGCAATAATTTTAATTATAGATCAACTTTCTTTGATTCAGGCTGAGTATCGAAGAATTCTTTAAAAGTTCTCAAAACAGACCACACATATGTAACATTTTTTATATGGACATACATTTCATCATTGACAAAAGATTTAATGAGAGCTAATTCTTTGGCATTCTTAACTTCCCATTTTTCTAGTGAAACTGCATCTATGGGTTTATTTGGCTTAATATCATCATCACGCATACCATGCCACAATTCATTATAAATGAGTGCTTTTAATGAGGCATTTCCATGTTTTATAAGATTTTGTACCTTCAAGTTTGTCGGAATAAGAAAACAAATTAATCAACTTTGACATTGTAGTGTTGGAGTTTCGCATTAAGAATTAGGCTTAGAGAAAAATATCAAGATGGGCAACACAACATGAAACACACTACACAAAAAATGATCTATTGAGACTTGGCATTGATCCTCGTATAGTCATTGAAACAGGAGAAAAATGACTGAGCTTTGCACTTGCCTCTAGTCAATTTCTCAAATATTGACAAGGTAACTTTCAAAATATGACTTTTACAATGATGCTCTTGCAAAACCTGGCAAAAAAAAAAAAAATTGTTGCCCCCCCTCAAAGTAAAATCACTTTGAGTTACAATATCACAATTATCACTCCATATATATATATATATATAAAATAAAAATAAAAATAAAAATAAAAATAAAATAAAATAAAATAAAATCACCTTATTATTCCACAAATTTACAAAATTTACTATCCCAAATATTCACAGATAACCCCTCACACCTTATTTCTCCCAAATACAAAAAAAAAAAAATCCTATTGCCAAATTAAAAAAATTTAATTAATATTAAACCCTCCTTTATTGTTTTCACTCACGACTTCAAAATAAAAAATAAATATGTTGCAAACAGGTTTGCACCCTCACTTCTTTCCAAAAGTAACCACTATGATTCACTTGTGAGTGCAGCTCTTCTTGTCTTGTTTAGCCACCTTGGGTGTCTACCCTCTATCTTTCCCTGCTTGGGCAAGGGAACCATGAACCTTACTCACAGCAATTTCCATGGTTGAATACAAGCTCAATCGCAGAGCTTGAAGGCAACAAGACAGCTACGTAGAGTGTATACCATGTTTTTGATTATACATATCATTATGCTTTGATTAGTAACGCTATTGTAGATTCAACACCAAGTTACAATGCAAGAGCTACTGGCACAACAAAACACAACGTTTCAGCTGCAGATAGAGTTATACATATTCTAGGGAAATAACTGGCCCGTGTTTGATTCCCGATTATGTCTAGGTGCTTCCCAACATAAGTGAATTTCGTGTATTCAACCCCAAGGGACATAAGACAGAATTTCTGCGATTACAGGCGTTGCGTTGTAAGCAAGGAACATCTACAAGCCAAAACCAACTAAAAAGTAGCAGAGTCTCGTGTTCACTACTAAAACCAATCAACACACCACACAAAACAATGAGAAAAAGAAATAGTGGCAAGTGCAACTTTAATGGATTTCATTTGATTTGTCTTTCCTATTATTATTGTAGCAAGACTTATGAAAACTCCTCCTTATGATGCATTATTTCAACGGTTGCGATTTTGCAAATTGTCAACAGTACTACATTCCATTTATCCAAATCGATACAGGATAGATTGGTGTGGCAAACACTTCATTTTGATGAAAACCCTAATGATCTAATTATCTATTTATAAAAATCTGAAATTAAACTAAAATGTAAACTATACAATTTGCATACCCATCATTTGCTGATCAATTCAATGGAGTTTTCCAAAAACTTGTAGAGTTGGAATCTCCTCCTCACATCAGCTGCAACATTACTGGAGCTCTGATACCACAATAATGGCAGAAGTGTCTCAAACACGTAATTTTATTCATTAGAAAAAAAAAAGATTACATAGTGATTTTGCAAGAGTTTACATCCGAACAACCAAACACTCTTGCAATGAGCTATTTATAAGCTCAATGTCCTAACTACCTCTAATTATGGATCACTTATGCAATAAAAAGTGTCCACTTACAATAAAATCTATTCAAACAATCTTATTAACTATTCTCCTAAAATAGAGCCTAAGATACAACACATTTAGAGTCATATCTTTTACAACAATATACTAATTCTAAATGTCTCCATTAAATAATTAAATATTCTAGATTAATAATTATTAATTTAATATATTAAATTAATAATTATTTTATTCTAACTTAATAACCTATGATAATATTTATTTTTGGATCATCTAACACCATGATATTTGAACCACTAACATGACTGTGACTAAACCCCACACAAACCAACTAGAGTACACCTCATGGATTTTTCTCCACCCCACCACCTTTATTGCCCCCTAACCCCACACACATCTATATGTGTGTGTGTGTGCATGCGCGTGTGTGCATTATTTATAGCACTATATACCTGTGTGTGTGTGTTTGAGAGAGAGAGAGAGAGAGAGTTGTGTAAAATTTATAACATAATTTTGCCACATGGATTAAAGAAATTTGACTAAATCTAATATTCTTGTAGAACTTCTTATTATTAGATTACCTTCAATCATTTGACATTGTAAATACAAGGATCGCCTTTTTTCTTAAAAAATACTAACAATAAGAACAAAATAATGTATTGATTTTACCTACACTATTCATCTAGTAAACCATAAGATGTGCAAGATCATGTTAACATATTTTGATAAAAGATTTATTTTTGCATCTAGTTTTGGAGAATAATTGTTATAAATGCTATACTACTTAAAAGATAGTATTTGGGTAGCATTATCCATAAATAAATTATTTTACATATAATAGAAACATTTTCATAATATATTTTTATAAATACGAAAGTAAATATAAATTACAAAATAAAACATATAAATCACATAAAACATAATTATATCTGCATTATTAGATCAAAGATCACTTCACAATTCACCCAAATAAAACAAATAATGAGAAAATAATTTATGATGTAAATATTTTATTGATTTAAAGAAACACTAGTAACTTTTCATTAAAAATTGCTCCCATGGTCCAATGGTTAAGAGCATATATTTCTTCATGTGCTTGTTGCTAGAAAAATCTCCTTTCAAATTAATATTCACTCTCTTTATTTGTATGAAATATCACAGTAATTAGGAAGATAAACTAAATATTTTTCATAAATATTTCATTTATCTAATCAAATAGAATTTATGGAAGGCCACTCTATTTTATATTGATAAATATGTATAAGGTCAGGTTTTATCACTTTTCTAATAAAATTATTTCAATAAAAACAAAAATATAATAAGAAACAAATATTAATATAGCATATCAATTAAATCGTAGGTAAATATTGAGACATATCAACCAATGGTAGGAGTTAAAATACTACATCATTAGAAATATTATATTTCCTATATTAAAAAGAAAAAAGAAAAAAGAAAAAAAAACAATACATAAAAACCAACTAAACTTTTAAGTTATTATTAATAATAATTACTAAAATAATTAATATCCATTAAACATATATACATTTAAAAAATATGTCACAAGATATTTAGTTGTATTATTCTAAGATTATTAACTTATGAATATGATTTCTTACAATATAATGGGCCAATACCATCGTTTATCAATAACACATGCGCAAGAATATATATATATATATATATATATATATATATAAAAGAAACATAACTACTTTGAAATAACTCTCAACCTTGTGTGCCACTACCTTTTAAACAATTTCATGAATATTTCTTAATGTTTCAATCTCTATCATTCACATATGAAACATCATTCCAAAATGAACATGCATAGATGTTTTTTAAGAAATTAAAAAAAATAACATTTATTTAATATACATTTTATAAGGCCCTAAAGTTAATATATGGACATCTCATTTATTAAAACTATGACCATCCAAACCTTTCCTCCAAAGGTTTTGGCTTATTTAAAGACAAAGTAAGAAATAAAAACTTCAAATAAATAAATAAACACATTAGTTAATTAAGATAGAAAATTGACTTCTCCTTGAAAGATTAAGTGGAAATGTTGAGATTGTGCACTTATTAAGGCACTCGATAAAATACTTTTAACTTTCAAGATTTTATATCTAATTAAGCCATGAGATTAAAATTAAATTACTACTATTGCATTTAATATTAAATATTTATTTAGTTATATATCCTTATATAAATAAACTTAGTGATGGAAAAAATATTAAAATATATAGACATTGAATAAATAAATAAATAACAATAAAGAGTTAGGATCACACTGAGCACAGAATACAAATAGGGCTTCTTCATTATTCAGTAACCTCATGACCTTTGTAGACTTGCATTGTCACTTTCTGTCAACGGTTGATTGCTCTTCATGATCACCGTTTATCATTGTTTCTTTTCATTTTTCCACTGAGGCTACTACAGAATGTCAAAAATGGAGCTAGAGGAAGTGGATTACTCTACTGACCCTAACCGCTATGTCTCTGTCTAGCGAAGCCCTAACCCTATGCTGACTTTCTCGAATGTTGATCATCAGGAACTTTGCTGACTTTCTCGAATGCTGATCATCAGGAACTGTCTGTTCAACTCCTTTCCATTTCCCCCCCACCGTAACTCTCCTCAAACCATCTTCTTCCAGTCTCCCGCTCGCCACCCTCTACATTGATTCCCTGGATCTCGACTGTCCTCCACTCTCATCGGGAACTCTACACCTGTTAACTACTTGTTCATCATCCTCCCCTCCTTTTGAGCCATCGCCTTTAAGGGATTTGTCTCATGCACTTCCTTTTGTGCTTCCCTCCATGGCTGGCTTCATCTCAACATCTGGTATTATCTTATATGGGCCTGACCCAAGTTCGGAAGAATTATTTAGCCAAGAAAATCTCGCAGCTACTGGCCCTTTGAGCAACAGCCCACGAGCGCGGACTAAGGTCTCACCCTAGGTAGCAGGGGAGGGTGCTAGAACTAGGTTTCTACACCCTTGGGATGTTTGGATGCGGTTTGCAAGGTTCACACTCTTTTCTTTAGCTTCGTGTTGCGCTATATTCACGCAAATCCTGACTACCCTGTGATGTCTACATATCTAATCTACTGGATGCAAATCTATTTGTAATGTCGTCTTTAAGCAAACATTTATAATTTTCATTCAGTTCACATATTAAGATTGAACCTGATTCACAAATATTTAATAAGCATATTCAAATCAAAAAATTCTCATTAATCATGAAAGAGCAGAGTTGCGATAATTCAAATTTAACACAGAATTCAAAAGGAACTTATCTTTATTTCCACTTATCACCTTTACATCCAGATCTTCCCTACATACTCAACTATAGGGGTCCGCGCACATAGCTGCATACTCTTCCAGGCCTCTGCGCACACAGCTGTAGAGCCTCTATCCTTTACCCCAACCCTCGACTTGGTCTTACAAATGGTTTCCCAGTGCTTTTCTCAGATACCCATTACATATAAGATCTGAAAAATCATTGCAAAACTTAGCTACTCTACCCATAGAGCCTCACTCTATTTATACCTTTCCATGGACCACGATCCATGGGTGGGCCAACACAACTTACATTTCTTTACATTATTTCCAAGTGGACTACCCTTTTGACTTTGACTTATTACAAATTGCGCTCCACACATCTTGTGGAGTCTTTACCTTGCTCTTACCCAAAATTACAGGCTTCGCACCCAATACACATTGTGCAGGGCTTTCGCTACCCAACAGTCCCCCAACACAATCATTGTGACTCGTCTCGAGTCACTCATCTGGGCCGGGAATCTTTGTGCATAGTTCGGTCAACAACTTCTCCATCTTACCTATCTCTGCAGCAAACTGGGCTATGAATATCTATACCCTTTCCACATGAGCCGCTGAGGTATCCGTCTCATTTGTAATTTCTTGTTCCATCACACAGACTACCTGCATTTGTGTGAACTTGCCTTCAATGGTTGTAGATACGCTAAATGCTTCGTCGAGCCATGGCTAGATACGCTCTTTAAGGGCGACCTCTTGTTGTCACACT
>Ga0115851_101532_pt1 | contig 12261 bp, 13 predicted proteins | sample InSIn2gowninarea_FD_83865 | JGI IMG/M metagenome (GOLD analysis project Ga0115851, IMG submission 83865)
ACTTGGTTGGCTCAATTAATTTGAGTTGAGGGTCTAACTTGAGTCATGTAGAGTGTCTTAGACTTGATAGGAGCCCTGGTTGAGTTTATTTTGAGTTGTAATTAATTAATTCAATTTAACTAAATTAAAGTCAGTTAAAATAGTTCCAACTGATGGAGGAACTAGTAGGAGGTCAAAGAGTGGGGTGCTGCTTCATGTGTTCAACCAGTTAACTGATGATTCACTCATAAATAGTTCATGCATATCAGATCTGAGAGTTACCTAGTTGACATTGGAGTTCAAGGGAAGTGTACTATTAGTTGTATAATCATCCAAATCGTATAGGTGGTGCATGTAGTCAGAGGAAGGCTTTTGAGGATTGCATAATTCATATTGAGGAATTTCCCTAATTAGTAGGGGGATACTTCCCAAGGAAACAACGCAAGGAAATAGGGACTTAGGAAAGCCAAAATTTGGTTAAGTATTTTCTTGGGATTTTCTAGGAAGTTGTGAGATAGATAGAGATAATGCAAAGGTTTCTCGGGCTTAAGCAAAGCATTGTAATATTCTCATATTTTATGACTAATGCAATATACAAATAGCAGGGGTTTTTAGTTGTGGATTTCCCCAGGAAATCATTGTTTAATGTCTTGATTGGATTTTTTTCTATTGTATGTTTCGTGATTGTTTAATTATTTTAGTTAATGAGTAGAGTAGATTCAAATCTATCGTTTTATTAAATTAGAATTAGCAGTTTGAATCTATAAGAAATTTCTACATGGTATCGAAGCTAAAGTTACTCTAGAAGAGGAGAATATGAGTTTTTCTTTTGCAGGTGAAATCGAATTTGCAAAATCATTCTTCATATCCAGCAGGATGTCATTCTATGGATTGAGACTCGAATATGCCCTTGAGGGTAGTTCAAACTATATTTCTTGGAAGGACAGGATGGAGGTAGAGTTGGAAGACATCGGGCTGAAGGAAGTCATAGACAAAGATATTCCTAAGCCTCCAGCAACTGATGATCAAGATCTGGCAGAGTGGAGGAAATGTGTTGCAAAGGTGAGAAGGATCGTACTAGAAAGAGTTAAATATCATATTGTCTCAAACCTCCACAAGAAGGAGACTCCATATGAAATGTGGAAGGCCTTAACAAACTTGTTTCAGAATAGCAGTGACCATGGGAAGCTAGCACTGAAGGAAAAGCTTTGGAAAATCAATATGGAGAAGGGAGACACAATACCACAGTACTTGAGAAAGTTCACCCAATGTCGGGATGAGATTGGGAGTGTTGGTATTACAATTGTTGGAGATGATCTGGTCAGCTTAGCACTTCTAGGCCTTCCCAAGACTTGGAACAACTACTGGTATTTGATAAATGGGAGGGAGAAGCTACCATAGTGGCAATGTTTGTGGTCCAAATTTGTTCAAGAAGAGATAAGGCAAGGCATCAGAGATGGAACCTCATCCAAGCATGATGATGAGGAGAATTATGCCTTAACTGGAAAGGAAAAGAAAGGGAAAGGAAATAAATTTCAATCCAAAGGATATTCCAGTCAAGGTGGAAAGAAGAAGGACTTGTCGAAGATTAAATGTTTTCACTGTCATGAGCTATGACACTATGCCATGAAGTGTCTGCAAAAGAAGGCCGACAAGAAGCCCTCCGTAGGAGCGGTAGGTGAAGCTCTTACTTCACAATTCGAGTTGGATTTCACCCTCATTGCTTGCATGGTGACATTAGTGATGGGCAGTGTGTGGTATCTGGATAGTGGAGCCTCATTCCATATGACCGAAAACAAAGAGTTATTCAATGACTTGGAGGAGAATCACCTCCAGAGACACATTGAAATGGGAGATGATGGAAGGTATAGTGCGATCGACATTAGTATTGTTAATTTTCAAAGGGATTTTGGTTCTCCTCTCACATTAAAAGATGTCATGTATGTTCCAGGTTTGAAGAAGAATTTGGTTTTAGTTGCTATGTTGGAGGATCATGGCTACAATGTGATATTTAGAAAAGGAAAAGTTGGATTAGGGTTCGAGTGAAGAACCTCTACAAATTGGATGTATAAGACTATGCTTCCTTGAGAACAAAAGTAGAGAAGGTGCCAAGACGAAACATCAGTGAATTGTGGCATAAAATATTGGGCCACTTGCACCACAAAGATTTGAAGATCATGCATTAGATTTCTGCATGACTTCCTAAGGGTACACTAGAGCAAAGAGATACATGCAAAGGGTGTACATTTGGAAAGTACACCAAATGCACCTTTCATGATAAGGACAGTTGAGTGCAAGCGATCCTTGAAAGAGTTCACTCAGATGTGTGTGGACTGTTCTCAATAGCCTCAACGGCTAAGCACAGGTATTATGTAATATTTGAAGATGATTTCTCACATAAGTGCTGGATTCTCTTCATGTAGAAGAAAGATCATATGTTCTCTAAATTTTGTGAATTTAAAGCACTTGTTGAGAAAAAAACTAGCAGGAAAGTGAAGGCTCTCAGGTGCGATAATGGTGGAGAATATGTGTCGAATGAATTCAATAAATTTTATGCATCAAAAGGCACTCGATGGGAGCTAATAATACCCCATAACCCACAATAGAATGGGGTGGTTAAAAGGAAGAACATAAGTATTGTGGGAGTTGCACTAGAAATGTTACATGATCAAGGCTTACCGTTGCACTTGTGAGCTGAAGCACGAAACACAATTATATATGTGTAGAATAGGGGTCCTCATTAAATTTTCAGGATGAGTACACCAATAGAATATTTTTTAGGTAAGAAACCAGATGTGGCACACTTCATGATCTTTGGTTCATTAGTTTATTGTCATGTTACCAAGGATGCAAGGAAAAATCGAGAGCCAACAACTGATTTGGGCATATTTGTGGGGTACGCTTATCACCTCACAACTATCGAGTGTACCTGGCATCTTAGAAGATGATAGTGGTTTCTTAGAGATGTGAATTATGATGAAGAGAAAGCCATGAGATGTTCCATGGCTAATGAGGAGAAATCCTTGAGAAGTTGCATGCAAATGAGGAGCTTTTAGCTCCAAAGGAGTAACCTCAGGATCATGTGGAGTAACCACATGTAGAGGAGAAAAGAGTGGAAGCACGCACTCATGCAGAGACTTCCAGAGATGGAAGGAAGTGCACCAGAGAAGTTGAAAAATTAATGCATGATGTTAGAGAGTATGTGGGAGCACCCACATCACAGTGCAAGAAGAGGAGGTAACTAGATCCGCACACTAGCTACATGGCTCTGATGAGTGAGAGTCTAGAGATTAAGCCATCCTCATTCGAGAAAGTAGTGCAACAACCAATATGGGTTGATGCCATGGTAGAGGAGTATGACTCTATTATCATAAACAATGTTTGGGAAGTGGTCCCAAGATCAGCAAATAAGTCAGTGGTAGAGTTCTAGATGGCTTTACAAGGTAAAGCAAATAGCAGATGGAAGTGTGGAGAAACACAAGGCCAAATTTGTGTCCATAGGGTTCTGTCAAGTGGAGGGAATTGATTATGAGGAGACCTTTTCTCCAGTAGAAAGGTACTCTTCAATTAGATATATTCTAGCACTTTCAACACAAATGGGATTGAAGATACATTAGATGGATGTGAAGACAACATTTCTCAATGGATTGATAAAGGAATAGGTGTACATTGGGAAACCAGAAGGATTTTAGACCTTAGAAAGAGAGTCACGTGTGTGCAGACTCAAGTGATAATTGTATGGATTGAAACAAGCACCACATGCTTGTTATGCCACAATTGACAATTATTTCACCAGGTTGGGCTTCACCAAAAGTGAAGCAGATGTGAACATTTACCATATCGTGGTTGAAGGTAAATTATCGATTATAGTATAATTCTAGTAGGTGTTGAGAAGATGAAGAAATCTTGCAAAGAGGATCTTGCAAGAGAAATCAAGATGAAGGATCTGGGGCTCATGCATTATTTCCTTGGTATGGAAGTAGGGAAAGGAGATGAGAAATTGTTTGTCTCTTAGGGCAAGTATGCCAATGAGATACTAAAGAAGTTCCACATGGAGAGAAATAAATCCATGGAGACTCCTCTAGTAGGGAATTGGAGGAAGGAAGATGCTACTTCAGGTGAAGTAGTGGATGCTACTATTTATAGGAAACTTGTGGGTTCACTTATGTATTTGGTGAACACACGACCGGACATATGTTTTACAATTAACCAAATTAGTCAAGCAATGGTTAAGCCAACCAAACTTTATTGGAAATAAACTAAACATGTGTTGAGATACCTCAAAGGAACCACTCAGTTTGGTCTTTGGCATAAATGGATAGAGAGAGTGAAGTTTCAAGGCTTCACAAATGTAGATTGGGAAGGGAGTCCATATGATAAGAAGAGCACATCAGGGGGAATCTTCAATATTAGGTTAGTAGTAGATTCTTGGTATAGAAAGAAGAAGATATCAATTGCACTCAGTTTGCAAAACGTAGAGTACATGGTTGCTAGTCAGCAGCTTGTGAAGCTATCTAGATGAGGAAGATCCCTGTTCGGTTATTTGGTCAGAAGATGGATCCTATATTGATTTACTGTGACAATCATATTTGTATCGAACTTTTAGAGAATACAGATTTTCATGATTGGTCCAAGCATATCGACATTCAGTATCACCATCTATGAGATTGTGTGCAGAGGAGAATCATGTTGTTGGAGTTCATTCCTACAGAGGAACAAGATGCAAACATCTTGACTAAGGAACTGTCAAGAGGAAAATTTGATTTCCATAGTTGCATGATTGGGGTTTCTGATAATCCTTTTCTTGTTGAGAGGGAGCGTTGAAAATTCAATAAGAAAATACTAATTTAATTTTGTCCTTGAAGTAAATTGGGAATAAAATTGTAATTCCACATCACAAGAACTTGTACAAGTTAACTAAGTTAAATATACTTAGTTGGATCAGTTAGTCCAAGTTGAGGGTCTAACTTGATTCATGTAGAGTGTCTCCTACTTTATAGGAGACCTGGTTGAGTTTATTTTGAGTTGTAATTAATAAATTTAGTTTAACAGAGTTAAAGCCAATTAAACTAGTTCCAACCAATGGATGAACTAGTAGGAGGTCAGATAGCAAGCTGTTGCTTCATGTGTTCAACCAATAAATTGATGATTCACTCATAAATGACTCATGCATGTTAGATCTGAGAGTTACACAGTTGATATTGGAGTTTAAGGGAAGTGTACTATTAGTTGTATAATCATGTGAACTGTATAGGTGGTGCACGCAGTTAGAGGAAGGTCTATTAGGATTGTGCAGTTCATATGGAGGAAGCTCCCTAATTAATAGGGGCTAATTCCCAAGGAAACAACGCAATGAAATATGGACTTGGGAGAGCCAAAATTTGGTTAATTATTGGTTCGAGCTTGTCTAGGAAGCTATGGGACATATAGAGATAGTGCAGAGGTTACTCGAGCTTGAGAAAAGCATTGTAATCTTCTCATATTTTCTAACTAATGCAATATACAGATAGCAGGGTTTGTTATTTGTGGCTTTCCCCAAGAAATCATTGTGTAATGTGTTGATTGAATTCTTTCTCTTGTATGCTTTGTGATTTCATGATCATTTAATTGTTTCCACTAATGAGTAGAGATTCAAGTCTATTGTTTTAGTAAATTACAATTAGAAGTTTGAATCTACAAGGAATTTCTACAACCTAAACACAATCTATGTAACCAAATTTCTTCCTTTCTTACATGAGTAGTTGTCATGTATTTACCCTCTATAGTTGAAAGTACTAGTACAAACTATCTCTTTCCCATCCAACTGATTGCTCCTCCAAATTGGTTAAACACATACCCACTTTAGATCTTCTTTGATCCAAATATCTAACCCAATTTGCATCAACTAAGCAACATATGTCTAACATTTTGTCAGTCTTGGTCTTCCTTGGTAACACAAACCATAAACACTAGTGCCATGCAAATATTTGAAAACCCACTTTACTACTTTCTAATGTTCCTTTCCTAGTTTTGACACAAATCTCCTCAGTACTCCCACTGCATGTGCAATTTTTGGTCTGGTACAAACCATTTCATACATCAAACTACAAACTACACTCACATACGGAATAAGGGACATTTCCTTTTCCTCTTTTTATGTCTTAGGACACTATTCTACAAATAATTTTACACCAAGAGGAATAGGAACCTTCACTAGTTTAATATCCTACATATTAAACCTCTACAATATTATATAAACATACTTCCTCTGGTTTAACCAAAGATTCCTCTTTTCCTGATATCATTTAATTTTTGGGCTGAAAATAAAGTTTGCAACACCAAGATATTTCATGTTGTATTTAGAGGACAATTGGGTCTTCAAATACTGGATAATTTCTCTGCCATTTCCAATCGACAACATATCATCCACATACAAGACAAAATAAATAACACAATCACCAATTAATTTAAGAAAAACTTAGTGATATTCTTTGTTCCTTATGAAGCCAATTCCCTGCGTATATGTATCAAAATTTTGATACCACATCCTTGGTGACTGCTTCAATCCATACAAAGACTTGTTGACTGATCAATTTGTCTTATGAATGTAATATTTTATTTCCATTTTGAATATTGTTTAAATATGAATTATAGTTTTATACTCACAACATTAGGAAGCTTAAAAAAATTAAAAGGAGTCCAAGACAATGGCTTCACAATATTATTATAAAGAGCACATCAAAATAATGGAGTGATAGAGAGAATGGAATGTTTTTTTGGCATTTACATAAAATATTGAAAGTAAGGAGGAAATAGAAAATGGGCAAACAATGATGTAGATTTCATTTTCCTCGACACTAGGCTTAACGACGAGGCTACATTCCATCGTACAATTCATTATACACAATTCCTGTTTGAGGTGTAATGACCAGTTCGATTATGTCATCATAACCCTCCTTTCTCTCTTTGTGTATGGAATTCATAATTCCTACATTGTTCCTTAAAACGAGTCCTTTGATTAGGTATATTGGTTAGAGGGAAATTAAATTTGAAATCCTCATCTCTGGTTGTGGTTGTTTCTACCTTTGGACTTCACATGTAGTAATGGTTGCTAAAGCTTGTGAGGGTTTTAAGACTGGGTGAGATTATTATCCTTTAAAACCTAATTATGAAAATCATGATGTTAAATAAACCCCTTTTTCCCTGGATGGTGATCTTTTGCTAGTGATATTTGTAATTTTAGGGGGTGTCGATGGTAGTATTAACGATTTTTGGTTGCTAGTGGTGAAGGGTTGAAAACTTGTGTGGTAGACAAGATATTCATTTAAAATTAAGAAGAGGGTCATGGAGAAGTTGGATAAGGTTCAATTAGGGGATAACCTAGATGCACTCATCAATAAGAACAATTTTCTTACATAGGATGATTTGAAGAAACCCAACCTACCATAAGATCTGGTAAATTAGGGGGAATTTATTCTACCACAAAATTATTCCTACATCCAAGATGAGGCCATCACTCTAGATATTTTAAACTGTATGGTCTTTGTGATGCCAATCTCATGTGATTATTTCTGTTTTTAGGTAAAATCCATAAATCATGTATCTTTGCTCCCAACCAAATTTCAACATTGGATAGGAATCCCCTCTGGTTTTATTCAATTCCTTCATGGAGGTAGGTAGCTTCTAGAAAGGAAATTGCTAGGTGAGTATGGCATAGCTAATAACACCTCAATCTATCTAGTCTCAAGATTAAATGGTTGAGCCAAATTTCGGGGTACATCCACCTCCTTCCATTCCAAATCTTTCAAGGATTACCTAAAGCCAAGTCTTTCACCTTTGAATCCCAAAGATCTCTAAGGGCCAACATTCGTTGTGGATCAGGCAATAGAAATTCAATCTCCCGAAGTGGATAATATTATATCAAATATGGCTTCTATATATTATACATGACATGCAATTATTTTCCATTTTAATGGATTTTTTCCATTGACATCGAAGCTTTGGGAATGGGTGCATCAAAACTGGTCCTCAAATATGAATCTTCTTTTTTATTTGAAATGCATCTTTGTGCTATTCTTAAAAAATTTAGAGGACTATCAAAAGGTTTTTGATTGGGGACCCTAGTTTTAAGGTCGATCTAGTCTCTTATTTCAACCACAGTTTCTTGATTTTAATCCTCTTTCCATGATGGCTCTAGCCACTCCATTTAGGGTAAGGCTTCCTAATCCACCCATTCATTTGATATAGTCAGACATCTTAGAAAAACTAGGAAACAAACTAGGTCGCTTCATTAAGATAGACATTTAAATGCTTGTGAAGGGTATTTTGACATTTGCTCACACATGTGTAGAAATAGATCTCAGAGAAAGGTTCCCTGATAAAATTCTCCACAAGTGAAGGGGCAAAGTTTATTCACATCTGATGGAATACGAGAGCACTATTTTCCACTATAGGAATTGTCAACCACCCAAACATCTTCAGAATTGCATCCCTTTTTCTCAAGGGCCCTTCCCCCACTTGGCTGTTAAGAAAAAGAGTCATGGATGGAAAGAACCAAAAAATACAAAAGGATCTAAGAATTATTTAGCTTAGAAGCAAGAAAACATTCAACGACATAAGACTCATCTCACCAAATCATTTCCTTTAGACTTATCTTAACCACATGTGGAGTCATCTCATTCCTCAACTAAGGGGGTCCACCTCTCGAATAAAAACGAAAGAGACTCAACCCTAATATTGGTTTTGTCAATGAGTGGGCACAAAAATTTCCATGAATCATATCACTCAAATAGTCATAAGAAACAACAAATATTGCAGAACCCCTAACAATGGAATTATTCCAAATAAATGTAATCATTGTCTCCTCTACATTTGTTCCTATTGACTCCTTGGAATGGCTTGATGTCCCTAAGAAAAAAGGAAAAAACGAAATTTCCATGATTAATCCTGCCCTTTGAGACTAGGAATGTAGTAAATGTATGATCTCGTATTGTGTTGATCTGTTATGGATGGAATGATGTAATTTTCTATTTTTCGATAATACAAATCTTACAAAAAAATGGAGTGATGGAGAAAATGATGTACATTTTAATAATATGATGGCAATTGAACATATAGTTTTTCATATGAATTATCATTTTCCATGTCAATACATGTGTCCATTGCCATGTCATCACCTGCATGCTAACTTGTCCTACCAGTTGGCTACAAACTTATCCTCGTAAACCAATCAAACTCCACCATGTGTTCATGTGCCATTTCATCAGGTGCCAAAGTGGTTCGAGGTGTTGTATTTCATTAGTTTTTAGTCTTGCAGAGTCTCTCAAAGTGCCTTTCATCTCACACCCAAGACTCCATCAAATTCTACCTAAACCTTGGTGCAATGTGACGTCCATTGAATAATGATATATTTCCCATTGACACCTTTTTTTTTTGTCCCATGCTCTTATGCACCTTGTACCTCTATTTTCCATTGATTAAATATGCCCAAGTCAATCAATGGCTCAGATCATTTGTGGTTCCAACCCATATGCTCGACCACTAACAGGGGGGGTTCACACTTTGTCATATTCACAACTAAACTGTGTGCATTTTCCTCAAATTCCCACAACAACAAATCTTCTCTCACATGATTTGAAAGTACACATCAATTTCACCCTCCTTGTGAGTTCAACAGATAATAAAGGAAGGGGGTCTATAATTTGGCTTATTGCGGAACCAAGAGGCTTAGAACCCTATCAAACTTTGAACCACCATAACTCCTTATCCATTTAGAGTTTTTCAATATGACATATACCATTGGAAAGGTCTTTCCGAGTACTACCAAACCATGCAATATGAAAAAGAATCTAAGATTATCAATTGAGCTACAAATTCATTCAAAGTTATAATCACCATCCTTGACCTTAGTTAGCCAACAACATCCATTAATACTCTAACCAAGGCCCTTACTCAACCAACTTCAACTAACTAGGGAACACAATCAACTTCAAACCATCTTAACCATGCCAATACTAACAATCATCTCATCATATGATTTTCATCACTGAGATTGACATCAATGCTAACAATCTCCCCCTTTATCATTGATGGCAATCTCGAACTCCAAATAACTTGCTAAAAAAACTGATGATGATTTGACTATTATCGCTCTCCCCCTTTGACATCAATGGAAAAGGGAAACAACTATATTTCTCCCCCGTATATCTAACCATATCTCTTTGGTAAGGCACTTTATTGTTGCTATCCATTCTCAACTACACCATAATGACTTGGCCAAATACATCTGTAAACCAAACATTAACGAACATAGCTCCTGTTGGTATCTTTTCTTTTCACTTATTTAGGAGAAAAATCTCTCTCTTTTTGGCATCAATGTCTAGAGATAACAATGGTTGGTAGTCATGAACACTCAAATTGACTTGTGTCATATTGTATATATTGATCCTCTCTATATTACTAGATATTATTGATATGCTCCCCCTAAACATATACTATCTCTCTTGACTATTCATCTAGTCCTTGACACTCTCCTTCTTTCTGATTAACTGGCATATTTTTCTTGCTTCTGCTTGAGAACTATTCTTGCAGACCCATATCTACTTTTATGCCTTTCAACATGCCACTTTTCTACTACAAGTCATCTCTAATGATTATTCTCTTCTTTATACAACTTGATACATTCTTGTTCACCCCCTAAGACCATTATGGTTTCATTATCTCTTTCTTCTTCAATGCTACTATATAAAAATAAATGGCTTCATATCAACAACAACAAATGGGTTCAACTTTATCTTAAACATTCAGATGCAACACTCTATGTATTTCTTGTTGCTTCTTGCATCTAACATCTTGGGCTTCATTTGAAGCCGTCATATTCTTTTCAATGAAGAAAAACTAAAGATCTACTCCCCCTAAGTAGATTTTCTTCCTTTCCCTCCATACCTTGGCATGTTGAATACTGATAGGGGTATCTTCTTCAAATTTCTTGTTCATCTTGCTTTGAGTAAGTTCTTTCTTTCTTTTCAATACAAATCTTTCATTATGCTTTATCTACATAGGAGGACTAATGAAGTTGCTGCTACTTTCACTTTTTGAAGTTTCTGTTTGTTGCAGCTAGTACTATTAGAGAGATCTACTGTGAGAATAAAAGAAACATATATTTTAATTTACTATGACTTTTCTTGAGAGAAAAATTGAATCTCTGTTGAATTTTTGTTCCTCTTAGCATGCTTCCTTGACACTGAATGTCAAAAGAAAACTTATATTCATCTACCTTTTATATCATTTTACAATTAATGGTTGACTTGCTTCTTTTGTTTACACATTTTGTGGGGGAGGTTTTATCTTCCCATATCTACATTATGCTACCTTCTGTCCAAAGTTGTATAAATTCCTTGTAGATTCCAACTGCTTATGTAATTTTCTAAGACAAAAGACTTGAATATACTCTACTCATCAACAGAAACAATTAAACGATCAAGAAATCACAACATAAGCATGAGACCAGATTCAATCACATATGCTCATATATTTATCTAAGGGGAAAGAAACTTCTTAAAACCCCTTCCTATATGTATTGCATTATTCAGAAACTAAATAAGAAATACAATGTTTTCTATAGCCTGAGAAACCTATGCACTAGTATAATCTATCTCACAACTTCCTAGACAAGCTCTGGTCAATACTTAAGCAAATCCAAGCCTTCCCAAGTCAATAATTCCTTGCATTGTTCCTCAAGGAATTAGCCGCTATTAATTAGGTAAATTCCCAATTAGAATTGCACAATCCATGTAGGTCCTTCTCTAACTACATGCACCACCTATACAACTTGGATAATTATACAGCTAACAGTACATTGCCCTTGAACTCCAATATCAACTAGGTAACTCAAATGTCATGCATGCAGGAGTTAATTAAGGTTTATTGATTAATTAACTGGTTGAACACTAAAGTTTCACCCCGCTGCTAGACCTCCTATTGGTTCCTCCAACAATTGGAACTAGTTTAATTGACCTTAACTCAATTTAACTGAATTAAATTATCACAACTGAAATTAACTCAACCTAGGCTCCTAAAATTTAGAAATCATTGTACACAACTCAAGTCAAGCCCTTAACTCAAATTATATAAGCTAACTGAGTAATAAAAAATCAGTTAACTCATTCAAGTTGTCTTGTGATGTGGAATTTCAATTTTCTCCTAATTTAATTCAAGGGAAAATTAAATTAGGAATTTCTTAGTGCATTTTCAACACTCCCTCTCATCAAGAAATGGATTATCTACTACCCCGATCTTGCTTCT
>Ga0115851_101535_pt1 | contig 12252 bp, 14 predicted proteins | sample InSIn2gowninarea_FD_83865 | JGI IMG/M metagenome (GOLD analysis project Ga0115851, IMG submission 83865)
TTTTGATTTTGAGGTAGAATAGATGGATGTGATGACAACATTTCTTCATGAGGATCTGGAAGAGGAGATATGCATGAAGCAACCAAAAGGTTTTGCGGTGAAGGGTAAGAAAGAAATGGTATTAAAGTTAAAGAAGTCTCTGTATGGGTTAAAACAATCACCAAGGATGTGGTATCAGAAATTTGATACATTTATACAAAGACTTGGCCTCACCAGAAGCAAAGTAGATCATTGTGTGTATTTTGAATTAATTGGTGACTGTGTTATTTATCTGGTCTTGTATGTGGATGATATGTTGCTGGTTGGAAATGACAAAGAAATTATCCAGGATTTGAAGACACAATTGTCCTCTAAATTTGACATGAAAGATCTTGGTGCTGCAAACTATATTTTGGGCATGGAAATTAAAAGAGATCGGGCAAAGAGGAAGATCTGGTTAAACTAGAGGAAGTATGTCGAGACAATACTGCAAAGGTTTAATATGCATGATAGTAAACCGGTGAAGGTTCCTATTCCTGTAGGTGTGAGGTTATCTGCTGAATAGTGTCCCAAGGCACAAGAAGAGGAAGAGGACATGTCCGTGTTCCATATACAGTGCAGTCAATAGCCTGATGTATGCAATGGTCTATATTAGACCATACATTGAACATGTAGTGGGATTATTGAGAAGGTTTATGTCAAAAATAGGGAAGGAGCACTAGGCAATAGTGAAGCGAGTTTTCAAGTATTTGCATGGCACTAGTGATTATGGTTTATGCTACCAAGGAAGACCAGGATTGGACAGAGTGTTGGATATTCGTGGCTTTGTTGATGCAGACTTGGCTAGAGATCTGGATTAGAGAATATCTACAAGTGGTTATGTGTTTAACATATTTGGAGGTGTAGTCAGTTGGATGAGTAAGAAACAATCTATAGTGGTACTGTCAACTATAGAGGCAGAATGCATGGTAGCCACTCATGCAAGAAAGGAGGAAGTTTGATTGCAGAGATTGTTTTCAAGTATGGGGTTAGTACAGGGAGCTATAAGGATATACTGTGATAGCTAAAGTGTGATTTTCTTGGTCAAGAACCCTCCATATCATTGAAAGACAAATCACAATGATGTTCAACATCACTTTGTGAGGGATATGATAGAAGAAAAAAAGGTGATGCTGGTAAAGGTGGACACTTTGAAGAATACTGTAGATGCATTGACAAAATCTGGGAGCTCTGAGAAGTTCTCTTGGTTAGAGAAACAATGGGCATTCCAGGGCTAGATAAATGACTAAGCTCTCTTGTGGCATCTTGTGGAAAGAAAACAACAAGTGAGAGAATGTTGGGTTGTGTTATATTCTTCCACAACTAGTTCATGTAGTTAACCTAGGGGTTAGAGGCGGGGCAGAGACCCCCTCTTTGTTGCGTTGATTGCATAGAGGGGGAGTCACAGGGGGTTTGAGGGGTGCAGGTAACCCCACTCTATGGGGACCGGGGTAGCGCCCTAGAAAATTTTGGTTTTGGACCCTATGTTAGGTTGGGCAGACCCACCTATGGTTTTGTGCATCATTTTCGCACATGGTTTTGCACGCGATGGTTTTCAGTCCATGGTTTTATACGTGATGGTTTTAGGTCCATGGTATTGGATGCTTAGGCATGTATAAATATGTATTGTAACATTGAAAGGCATAAAATGAAAAATCAAGTTGGTAGTCTCGGTTTTGGGATCTAGGGGAAAATCTCTGTGTATATGTGTTTTATGTGTTATGCTCTCACATTATTTATTTTCTGTCTTTTAGAATTCATATGTAGGTAATTTATGTATAGGTTAAAACCTACAAGGTTGAGAACTTCAAGAAGTTTAATTTCAACACCAAGAGCTTCAATACGAATGATCTACATGGCTTATGCAGGGTCCACTATATGAGGGTGTACTATTCTTAGATCCATGGAGCGTGTCATTGGATAGAGGAAGACCCTTTGAGATATTGCTATAACTCCTCTAGGCTTAATGAACCAGTCAACATGGCAGTAGAGTGGTTAGTAGCACTCAAGGCAGAAACACCATAGGGAGCAGCAACAACAACAACAACGACAAGCTGCGCAAGACAAAGGAAAGAGGAAAATTTATGAAAGTGCAAAGGCAGAGTAAAGCTACAAGTTTAAGTAAGATCCACATGCTGAGAGAGTAGCTTTTGATATACAAGCAAAGAGGCGACAATGTGATAGGAGAGTAGCACAAAAAATAAGAGATACACAAAGACTGGACGAGATAGAGAGGAAGTTGTAGGAAGTAGAGCAGAAGCTAAAAGAAAAACAAGAATTGTACACAAGAGAGAAGGAAGCGAAACAAAGAGAGGAACAATCAACAGGATCCACCAGAGTAGAGATGAAGAAAGTGATACTTGCTGAAGTGTCGTCTCTTGAGAGAGTCATGCAAAGACTATATGATAGGTTTACGGTGCACAAGGAAGTTGTCCATCTACATGGTCATCAACAATGCTACATCAAGATAACGTACACCCTCATAGACATACATGCCACTATTGATTATGTACATACATGGACAATGAGGTACAAGGGAGGATTGCTTCACTTACATAAGATGATGAGCCGTGGGTGGAGTTGGACAAAGCACACATCTGTAGTCTAATATGAAACTATGAGGAACTCTCTCTACTCATCACCAATGTTGAGGCTTCGTACACATGATTGTTTAGAAGTTTGGATGTTGTAGTGAGAAAGTACAACACCCCATCAATTGGAACATTAACTAAATCCAGAGAGAAGAACCAAGTTTGACTGGAGCTTGACACGTACTTTGATACCATTTCTTTCTTACCCTTCACCGCAAAACCTTTTGGTTGCTTCATGCATATCTCCTCTTCCAGATCCTCATGAAGAAATGTTGTCATCACATCCATCTATTCTACCTCAAAATCAAAAGCAGCAACAAAAGATAAAAGTAATCTAATAGAAGCTACCTTGGCAACTGGAGAAAAAATATCACCAAAATCAATTCCCGGCACCTGAGAATAACCTTTTGCTACCAATTGAGCTTTGTATTTCTCCACCTTTCCTTCTGCATTTGTCTTCTTTTTGAACACCCATTTGCTACCAAAGGGTTTCCTTCCAGCCGACAAATCCATTAGATCCCAAGCCTCATTTTTGTGCAAAGATGCCATTTCATCAACCATGGCCTCTTTCTAGAGTTTTCCATCCTCTGAATCTACTGCTTCCTTCACAGTTCTAGGATCATCATTAGCAATAGATAAAGAAAAAATTGAACAGAAAGTAAATGGGCTATACTTTTCTGGCTACCTTCTTTCTCAAATTGATCTTCTTACACCTGAAGTTTGTGGCTCTTCATATTCTAATTCCTCCTCAGTTATAGAGTCTGATTCTTCCTCCTTAAGCTCAAACTCTATCTTCTCAGGTTCCTTTGGTTTGAATTCATGTTTAATAACATCTTTCACCTCTCTAAACACCACGTCTCGGTTGTACACAACCTTCCTTGTTACTCGGTTCCAAAGATTATAACCCTTTAAACCATCCTTATACCCAATAAATATGCACTTTTCAGATTTACTATCCAACTTGGTTATTTTCTCCTCTGGAACATGTACATATGCATCACATCCAAATACCCTCAGATGTGAAGGAGAGGGTTTCTTACCAATCCATGCCTCTTGTGGAGTTTTATCCTCCAACATTGATGAAGGTGATCTATTGAGCAGGTAATATGCTATCTCCACCACCTCTACCCAGAATTCTTGTCCTAACCCAACACCACTAAGAATGCTTCTTTCCATTTCCATCATAGCCTTCCTATCATCCCCTAAGAAGACATCACCACCATCGTATTTCTCATACTCACAAAACCACTCTCTATGGGGAGTGAAGTGAAAGGATGCACCTGAGTCAATCAACCATGCTTCATGATCTACATGTGTACTTGAAGAAGCCAAGTACACATCTCAACCTTCATCTAAGGTGGTTTTCTCCTCTACAGAAGGAGCATCATCAAATCCCTTTCCTTTATTGGGAGCTTTAGATTTACATTCCTGTTTGTAGTGCCCGTCCTTTCCACATTTCTAGCACACCACCTTCATAGGTTTTCCTAGAGCTTTAGATCTCCCTCTAGATTTAGAACTCCCCCTCGATGACTTTTTTTTTTTTTCTATTTTGGGACCGTCCTTGTACAGACAAGGCATCAACATCCTCGCTCTCCATATTTTTCCCTCTCATCTCCTCCGTCAGCAAGGATGAGACTATTTCATCAAACTGCAAGCATTTGTATTGCTACCTATTGCAATAACCAGACTATCACATGAATCTGGTAGAGAACACAACAAGCTGATACACTTATATTCATATGAAATTTTAATATAAACATATAATAACTGACTTACCACAGTATTAAATGCGTTCGGATGCTCTGTCACCAAGTCTCCATCTTTCATCCCCAGGTTATATAGTTTTTTCTGTCGGAACACTTTATTCAACATTCACGAGAGACTTAGATTGGTACAAAGTCCCTAACTTGTCCCAAAAAGAATTCATCATAGCTTCCCCTGATACATTCAACAATACTGAATCTGAGACACATAATTGTATTATGACCTTTGCCTTCTGATCCAACTTCTTCCATTCTTCTTCGGACACTCCTGTTGGTTTATACCTGGATCTACCACGATCCACTGATCTTTATCCACCAACAGATCCTCCATCTTGAGTTTCCACAACTCAAAACTCTGACCATTAAATTTCTCAATCTCTATCTTTCCATTGCTCACCATCTTCTTTCACCACTAGAATCGATGTCGTAGATCTCCCACTGAACAGGCTCTACCATAGGCCCGAGTGAAACCCCTCAGCAACAAAGGCATCCCCTTGAAGCCAAAATAGCTCTGATACCAAATGTAGGTTTCAACCCCGTAAAAAAATTACCTGCATACAAATTCTAAAATACAGAAAATAAACAATGTAAGAGCATAACACATAAAACACATATACACGAAGATTTCCCTTAGATCCCAAAACAAGGACTACCAGCTTGATTTTTCATTATATGTCTTTCAATGTTACAATACATATTTATACATGTTGAAGCATCCAATACCATGGCCCAAAATCCATCACGTCCAAAACCATGGATCGAAAACCATCGCGTCCAAAACCATGTGCGAAAATCATACACAAAACCATAGGTGGGTCAGCCCAACCGAACATAGGGTCCAAAACCAAAATTTTCTGGGCATTTTCCTAGACGCCATAGAGTGGGGTTGCCTACACCCCTCAAACCCCTTGTCACTCCCCTGCTACACAATCGGTGCAATGAAGGTGGGGGCTTCGCCCCCCCTCTAACCCCCCGGTTAACTACGTGGGCTAGTCATGGAAAGAATATAACACAACCCAACAGACCTCGGCATCTACTTCTTTCAAACTCTAGATCGTGTACAACCCAATTCCTCAAAGGAAGCATAGGCCAAGGTTCCTTATTCTTCCTATGTAGTCTTGTTGATAACTCTATCGAAATGTGGTATGGAACCCCCCTGCATGACCAACTTTTCTGTGACAAACTTCAACAATAAATGTGGAGTCTTCTCCATGTTGTACATCCTAATGAAGGTTTCAGCAGGTGAGGCATACCAATCTGCAATGTTCAGCAATGCCTCCATTGCTGCCTGGGACATGCAAGGCAGATCTTGTTCAAATATCATCGTGTAAAAAGGGACAACGAAGTGGTTAGATAGTCTAGCTATGACTCCTCGGTAGCTGCACTAAGAGAGAAACTTGCAATATATGTTCAAAAAATTATTTAAAGTTGTCGATGCCCAACCCATGCTAGGAAACTATTGACAGGCACATATTCAATTGAGTACGTAGGCAGGCATGAATAATCTTGCTTATTGATCCTTGGGCAGAATTTGGGCATTTGATACATGCACTTTTAGTTGAAGATCCAACATGTCGAACCAGTTGAAAGGCTTTCCTTCAATTTCCAACTTATCCAATAGAAATACCCAACTCTACGGGAAGGTCTCTATACACTCTTGGCCATACAGGAAACATGGGAAGATGACCAAGAGTTGGTAAGACTTCTTGAGTGTCTTTTTCTTGTATATCTGGTTCGGTGTCATCCCAAATTTTTATGGCTCCCATACCAAACACTTCAAGATGTGTCTTGTGTTCACTCTGCTATTGAGAGTGTAGAATGGTGCATCTATCTCATTCACCAATTGTGGAAAATGATATATTTGTTGATAATCTTCCACACTACTCAGTATCATCATCTTAGGATCAGTGTGTGAGACAATCCAGTGGATCATGTCTATGCACAGGAAGGTGGGATGCCTACATGCAACCTTGTACAATCCCGACTTATGAATGTTGACATAGACATGACGGTCCTCTAGATTCTCCACAAAATTGCCTACAAATATGGTGTTGATTTCTTCCCATGCGATCTTGAGGTCATTCTTAATGAAAAAATGTGTGTCTATATAAACGGGAAATCTCATAGACACTTGTTGAACCACATCTCCAGTACTACTTTCAATTGTGTCCTTTGATCCAGCTCTCTTGGAGGCCATGTTACCTATACTCTTGAAAATCTGCGCAACACCTGTTTTACCTAGAGACAAAGAAGACACTCACGGAAAGCCAATGTCAGCTGAAAAACATAAAGCAACATGAGAATCAATCATGCAATAAAATGATGACTAATGGGAAAGATTATGCAATATTGACTCCGAGGGGCTGGGAAACTGTCATTTGGAACTACAAATTGCGCAATCCCAGCTGCCAGTGAGGCTTGTTGCTGATAGGAACTAAGGAGAGTGTAGTCCAGAGAAGTTGACTGTGGATTGGAACTACACAATTCACAATTCAGTCTACTTGGGTTATTTGTTAGAACTACGTAGTATGTAGTCCTAGTGGGTAGGATTGGGCACTGTCTCCTAGAATTGTGCAGAGAACAACTGGGAGTTAGTGTCAGGTATCCTTTGCACAGTTCTTGGAGAGAAGAGAGAGCCTTGACTTTTGCGAATGTGCAGTGCATGCCTAGAGAAGTAAGATTTGGGCCAAGGTAGCCCATATTTTCCCAAGGGCAAACTGAAAACAAGAAGGATTGAATGAGTGTGCAAAGATGGTTCAGATCTAAGTGAATAAGCATGCATGCAATCCAAGAAAGTGAAAAAATCATTCAAACAGAAAAACAAAAAGGCTCATGAAGAGAGTCATCGTAATGGCAATTGTTAGTGCAGAAGCAAGGTCATGCATGTGACATTAAGGAAATGTAATGAAAAACTTGAAACAACACTTCTACAACTTAAAATACATTGAAATTTTAGTGGTCGTTCAATAAAACAAGGAAAATAGGACTCACACAAGCCAAGAAATAAAAAGTGATAGAAAAAATGGAAAAAGACATGAAAATAAAAACTTACCAAGAAAAGTTATGCTAATTATTCCGAGGGTTCCTAGATGCCTCCGGAATGCCAGAGCTCCAAGATCGAATGTGAAGAATGAGCTATGGGGTGTCCATTAAATAGATTTGTTAGACTTAGGGTTTGTGACGTGCATGCCACAAATCTAGGAAAATGCGACACTTGGTGATAAGTTTCTAAAATTTATTTGCATGCAAGTCCCAGTGCTAAAAATAGATCCCTAAAATCTAGGGATGCTTTTTCACTTTTTGCTTTTTTCTTTTTCAGGAAAAGCTGCCATGCATGCAAGGAAGAATTGCATTGTTCTAGAGGGAGCCGAGAAACCTACCGACACATGCAATGGACAACCACTCAAGGGAAGCTTCTACGTTGTTTCTGGGCTAAGTGCCTCCGGCTGTCTCCCAAGCTATGCACAATTTCCCAGAGAAAGGTTGGTTGCCTGCTAGGTCAATGTAGTTTTGAGTGTCAATTCATTGCTGAGATGGTCTATGCAGTTTTCTAGAGCAAGGTTGGCTACCTTCTCTGTGCAATTTCAGAGAGAAAGTCTGTTGGGTTGCTCTGCGTATTTTTCCATCGCAAGGTTCGTTTCATGATCTATGCAATTTCTGAGTGCAAGGCATTTGTTGGGTTGTTCTACGCAATTCCTGAGGGCAAGACAAACTTACCTCTATGATTATGCAATTTCCCAGATAGAAGAAAGACCGAACGTGAACCAAGTTGTTGGGTCATCTTATGGTTAGTCGACATAACAAGTAAGTGAACATAAGTTTTTAAGTGAAAGATAAAATCAAATGAAACACAAGTATCTAAGCAATACATGATGGATGCTAATATTTCAAGGAGGGAGGCTTGAAAATGAAGTGAAGGAAATATTTTGGAGGGTAGTTGTAGTCTCTACAACACATTCTTTATGATATTTATTTAGTTAGAAAAATCTCTCACATGCATAATTAAATTATGTTGTTACGGAAAAAGAATTACCAGCAATAGTCCATGCTATCAACAAATTTAGGCACTATATTATTGGTTATGAAACCTTTGTCCATATTGATCACTTCGCTATTAGATTCATTATGAGTAAACAAATTTATAATGGAAGAAATATTATATGGTTACTCTTGTTGCGGGAATTTAATATTACGGTGATTGATAGGCCTAGATGAAAGAATTCAGTTGTAGATTTCTTGTCCCAAATGAATGCTTCACAAGATATTGCTCCAATTCCAGTTTCAAATGAATTTTCTGATGAGAACTTGTTTGCTATTTCAACATATACTCGGTTTTCTGATGTGGCTAACTATTTTGTATCATGAAAGCTTCCATAGAATCTATCCACCATGGAGAGACACAATATTTTGCAACAAAGTGCCAATTATTCTTGGATAGACATAGACCTGCTTCACACTAGGCTTGATCTAATCATGAGGAGATATAAACAGGAAGATGAAATGTATGATGTCTCAAAATCTTTCCACAGTGAACCCTGTGGTGGACACTTTGCAGACAAAAGAACAACTTAGAAGGTCCTACATGCAGGTTATTATTTTCCCACTCTCTTTAAAGATGCCAAAAAGTTTGTTTCTAGTTGTGATGCATGCCAAAGAATGGGGAGGCTTATTCCAAGTGATGAGATGCCTCTTCAAACTCAGATATCAATAGAACCTTTTGAAAAGTGGATGTTATATTTTGTGGGACCTATCTCTTCTATATCTAAGGAGAAAAGGTACATATTAGTTTGTACTAATTATGTAACAAAGTGGGTGGAAGCTAAGGGTTTATATTCTTCCACTAAAAAGTTTGTTGTATATTTCCTCTTTGAAGACATCATCACTTAGTTTGGGGTGCCTAGAGAAATTATCACCGATCAGGGGACACAATTCACTTCCAAACTAGTAAATTCTATCATTGAATAGTACAATATTAAGCATTGAAAATATACTCCATACCACCCTTAAGAAAATAGGCAGGTTCAGTCTACTAAAAAGGTCTTGGAGTCCATTCTCACTAAAATAGTTCAGTTACTCCATGGGGACTGGGCTAATAGGTTTCCAGAAGCATTATTAGCCTATCAAATAACATGGAGAAATATGACGAGATATACTCCCTATGAGTTAATATGTGGGAAGCAAGTGTTGCTCCCCATTGAATTTCAGGTAAAAACATTTCAAACCGCTATTCAACTGGGAATGGATCTAAATGAAGCTTAAAAACAAAGAATAATTTAGTTGAATGAACTTAACAAAATTAGACAAGATTCCTTCGAAATAAATATGTTGGTACAAGACCAAAGAGCTTGGTGGCATGATAAATATATCAAGAAAAAAATCTTCCAACCAGCATACTGGGCACTACTATATGATAGCAAGTTTAAGATTTCAAATGGAAATTTTCAACCAGATGAATGGGTCCCTATGAAGTGGAGGAAATTTTAGATAATGGATCAGTTAAGATTAAAATTATTGATGATGATAAGACTTCATTTTTGGTAAATGGCCACAGACTAAAAATATACCACCACCCACTCTCTTGACTGGATTTTTTGCAGAATGTGATGCAAGATCCAGAAATGGAGTTGGTTCACAAGGGGATCGAGCTCCTGTTGGTTCTTCAATATATATATATATATATATATATATATATATATATATATATATATATATATATATATTATATAAAAAAATCATATGAATCTGAGACGAAAGGTCGCATGTACGAGAATGGTTAGGGGCATAGGTCTGCAGTACGGGACACTATAGCTAGCATTGGATAGAAGGAACACTTGTCAAACCCTCAAAAATGACAGACGCTCAGCTATTACCCTGTGGTTTCCCCGTAACAGAAGTTCTGTTGTAGTCATTGTGCATCGTAACCCTTCCTCCTCTACTTACGATGTTCAGCGCTCTCTTTACGATTTCTATCTGCTATCATCATTGTTTACCCTGACGGTTACCCCCTAACAGCTAGTAGACTGTATCAACCGAGAACAATGGACCTTGACCTTGTCGATTACTCAGAAGAAGCGCCAGTGGAGGGCTCTATCTGGAAAAATCCACATGCTACTACAAACGGAGGGATTTCTCTTAGATACATGTTGACAGACACCATTGCCAGTTTACCTTCAATTTCTAGCCCCTCACATTCTTCAGTGACCCTGCCAGATGACCCCCCGACCTAGCCGACTCTTTCCACTCCTCTGCCATCACCATCCACATTAGGGTTTGTCTTGGGCTGCATTAAACCTAAACCCCTGGACATCAGCACTGACTATACCTCTCATCCATCATCTTCCAGCATCACTAACCCTCTACCCGACCCCTCTATTGCTATCACTCATGAACCCCTAATCACGCTAGTTACTTACGCCCCCCCTTCTGGTAGCTTCACGACTATCCCACCCTTATCGGATGCCATTCCTTCTAACCCTCCTCCTGCACTTGAGGATCCTCTCGAATCTAGGGCATACATTGATTAGAGAGGTACTACTGTAGCTGAAGTAAGGCCTTGCAAGAAATACAGGTGTTATAGATCCAAAGTCAAAGACATTATACTTAGGCTTGGGGAGGATATACAGTTGGGGGATACTTTGGATTTCGAAGATAGGGTTATTGTTGGAAGAATCCACGGAAGGAAACTCTGTGGCTCACTTGAAATCATCGGCTTCTAAGGTATGGGGACAAAACTTAGCAGACATACCCTTTGTGCAAACTTTTGTGAGAGGATGGTTTGCACTAAGGTTTGCCTGATTTGATCACATGAATTGGCTACTGTCTTCATCCTAGAATTTTGAGCATGCACCTATCCTTTTGAAGAGATGGACTCCACTTTTTGACCCGGAAACAGAGAAGATTGGGGTTAGCCCCATCTGGATTAGGCTATCAGGGCTCCCGCTATAGTTTTGGTTCGAAGATATCTTTTGGCATATTGGGAACTCCCTAGGCTCATATCTGGATCATCGCAAGTCTTATCAATCCACAGGCATGATGGCTTATGCTAGGATACTGGTGCATATGGATACCAGAGGGGGATTACAAGAGCATATCACTATTCCGTGGAGGTCATACTCCTGGAAATAGCCTCTAGATTATGAAGGAGTACCATATAGATGTCGAAGATGTCATAAGGTGGGACACATATTCAAGGATTTCCCTCTGAATAATAAGGCGGGACAAAGGAGTCATGAAAAGGAAAGGGACGCACTACATCTGGAGATGCAACAAAAACCCATTATGGTAGAAGAAGAAGTGCCAGAACAGACACCGGAAGATGCAGGAAAGGCGCGTGAATAAGGGACAAAGAAGAAGCATGGGAAAGCACCACCCTGTCCACCCTCTCCACCACTAACCCGAGCTCTGGCGGCTATAATGGATGAACTTTCCACATGTATGTTAACTCATGCACTCTCTTATGATTTTTCTCTGACTACATCTAACTGTAATTCTTTTGCAAACCCTCCCACTATACCTTTGCAATTAATACAGTTGCATCACAATGCACTGCAAGTGTATCAGGCACTCTTATGCACACTGGCCTCGACCCCTTAGTCTCTAAAAATCTGCACTACCCTATCAGGCTCCTCCCTCTTATCTACTCCATATCCTAGCCTCACATTCTAGAGGTACCCCTGCATCCCTCTCTCGACCCCCCCTCGAGCACCGAACCTCAATACCCCTTGCGCTCAAGGACTTGCTCTCAAGGCCTTGATGCTATCGAATTTGGTATAGACTCAACCCCCTTACTTCCCAAGTCTATTTAGGGCTGACCATCCTCACTCTCCAAAGCTAAACACTTGGCAGGAGAGGAGATAGCTACCAAAAAACAAAAGACCATA
>Ga0115851_101536_pt1 | contig 12250 bp, 8 predicted proteins | sample InSIn2gowninarea_FD_83865 | JGI IMG/M metagenome (GOLD analysis project Ga0115851, IMG submission 83865)
TTCACTTCAAGAATTAGATCTATCACAAAACAAATTAGAGGGACCCATTCCTACTGAAGGCATCTATAACTGGACTTATTTAACTGTTTTCTCTGCTTTTTCCAACAACTTTACTGGGACTTTGCCCCCATCATTGAACCCTTTTGTTTGAGGTTTATCAATTGGCTAAAAAAAGTGTTTCTTTTTGTATCCTCATAATGTGCTATCATTTCTTCTGTAAAAATTGGGGAAGTGATAATTTGTTTACGAGAGCAAAGCCATCGATACCATACAAATTGATTTGGTTCCAAATATAAAGTTTCAATGCTTACCTTATTTGTGTTTTGCACATTATGGAGATCGAAATATTGCTCCATCTGCAGTATCCATTTTATGGGATCCTTGCCATAAAACTTCCTCATATCAAACTTTGGAACATTGTGGGTCTTAAATCCAACATTAGAGTTTATGAAATCATGTAGATGATGGGGATATCTTAGGAGGTTTAGAGTGTTCCTAATATATTGTCTTAGGTCCTAGAAATAAGTCTCCACTTGGGATATGAGTTGGTCTCGTGTCAAACATTATAGGTCATGTCACATGAACACTTGGAAAGACTAGTAGGAATGTACATGCCCAATTGGATAAAGGGAAGGAAAAAAATTACAAGATAATTTTGGGTCATACCGTATGTTTGTGTCAACTCAGAGATAGAAACTAAAAATATTCCTAGATACATTTGGCTCATAGAGAAAGAATTGACTCTGATGTTTACTAATATATGACACACTATTGAAGGAAATCTTGGGCAGAATTTTCAAGTCATTCCCTAAAAAATCTCCTATTTTTTCTTTTAAAAGTATAAGTCTCCAAAACAATGAAATATATATACAATAACACATTAAACCTACCGATAATAACACCAATTGGAAGATAAACTTAGCCCTTAGTTGGGATGTGCTCTCCCTAAAAGATGACATTAATAATCCGTCATGAAAGTAGGGTTGAGAGGATCTAGTAAAAATGAACAAGGGAAAAGAAGAAGATCCAAAGTTAGCTAGGATGAAGAATGAGAAGAATTCAACTAGAGAATGGGAGGAATTCAACCAACAAGAAGGGGACAATTATGAGGGTAAGTAATCACTATGAGGTTGAGGTTGATAATGAAGACTATAAATGTAGGTGGCCTAGTTGCTTAATTATTGAAGTTGAGATCCAATCTTTGCACAAATATGATAAAGTTTTGGGAAGATTTGAGACACTGAAATAATTGTTTTTGAACCTGAACAAAATTTAAAAGAGGTTGATTATAAGAAAAATAAATTACAAGGTGTAAAAGGCATGACAAATATCCCTTTAGAAAATGTTTGAGCTACCAACTCCTTATTTATGGATCAAAGTTAGGAATTCATTATCCTTAGTAGATTCAGGAGTTTCCCATTTGAAAATGGCCATTTGATCCACCTAGCCACAAGATATGGGCATTTATATACTTATATGACCTACATATCATGTCTTAGAGAGAAACATGGAGAGGATAAGATAAATTTTAATATTGTCAACATTCATGTGTACCAAGAATCTCAAGAAGTCATCTCTAACTAACATAAGTAGAATAAATAAAGAACAAACACAGAGGTTGACCTATGGGAAGGAGAGAATTCCTATACAAGAAATCTACCATGGAGTAAAGAAGACCAAAGAATGACCTAAGTAGGTAACAAAGGCAACCTTGTTCAAGTACTAAACATCAATTGAGGTAAACACATTCATATGTCTAGAATTAGGAAGGGGGAACAAAAATAAGAAAATGCCAATTCTAATCATTGTTCTTGAGATGCCGGTAGGCCTCATGATCATATTCACAATTTGTTTTCGACGTTGTGAAATCCATGAAATACTCAAGGAAAATTTTAAGGATGGAAAATTATCTTGAAGTTTAAAAGCATTGGCGAATCTCACTAGTCCCTAATATGCAAACTACAAAACTTTTATCGATATATTTGAAAAAATCTTCAATTTTATAATGATTTTATATATAGTCTCTATATAATGTTGTCAAATTTTAAGGTAAAATAATTTTATATTGTAAATTTTGGGCGAATCATTTTTACAAAAAATGGAAATTGGTGAATCCTTTTTATGGAAAAATCATGGGAAATTAGCCCACTTGCGAAAATTAGCCCCTAAAATTTTCTATGGAAATGCATAATTAGATGAATGGAATTTGAGTCTCTACATATTGGTTTCACATATACATGTTAGTTATTTGATTCATGCTAGAAATATATATATATATATATATATATATATATATATATATATATATATATATATATATATATATATATATATATATATATATATATATATATATATATATAATTAAATATATATAATTTTTTTTATATAATTAATAATTATTAACATCCATTATGAACACATTCCTTTTCTGAAGGAAACTATGTAGAAAAAGAATTGTATAGTTTTCTATGTTTTATATGTGCTTTAGTGCATTACATGTTAGTTCTATAAGCATTTAATATAATTTATTGAATATTTTCAAATAATATAGTGTGCATCAAGAGTCTGTATTTCTATACACAACCTTAAATTTTAAAGGACATTGCATATAGAAATCACCGTTATTATTTTATAGCCACATCTTATGAATGGAACTTGAGTAAAATAATCAGACTCTGTATTTCTATACACAACCTTAAATTTTAAAGGACATTGCATATAGAAATCATCGTTATTATTTTATAGCCACATCTTATGAATGGAACTTGAGTAAAATCATCATGGATAGGTAGTGAGTCCTTTATTGACAACCATATTCCATAGCCTCTTTAACTTAAGATGTGTGTTTTTAATGTAATGAATTATAATATTATGTTCGTGGTTTTGAAAGTTATGACATGGTAGCTATTATTTGTTTATGGTTTTTATTTATTTGGTCCAATCTAAAATTCGACTAAAGGATACAACCTTTCATGAAATCTGCATTGTTTAGGTATCTAGTTAATTGGATATTGAATAACAATAAATTGAATAAGTTTTTAATAATCCACAAAGAAATATTTAAATAGAAGAATGGTAAATATTGCACTTATATTGTGTTCTATGAGCGGAAAAATATTGGAAGTTATTCCCCATTCATAAATGTGACATATGTGCACATCACATATTATGAGTGCTTGGATTTTAGCACTTTTTCTACAAGGTGTCAACATGTTTCTTAATACAAAAATATCCCTTTCCATTGTCAAATTTGAAAAGATTGGGTCATAATGGTTCATGAGATGCTAAAGATGGCTACATTACCCAATCCATTATGTTGTCACAACACATTCCCTTGGCTATCTTTTAGAAAGGGAATATTATCTATGCATAATGAGAGGACATCCACTCGTAATCTAAGAATATACTCAACAAATTAATAATTACATTTTACAAACATTTTATTTCTTACCATAAAATAATACCATAATCCTTATAAGAATACACAAACACATTTCACAAGGCATCATTCTCTAGCATATAACAAGCTAAATGATATTATCAAGAGTACCTTGATTTAGTACAAGAGCGGTTGGAAATTATGAGATTGATTTAGATATAATTGGGGCAATTTTTAATTTTTTTGAAATCCTCTACTTAAGATCTTTAGAAACTAACAAATTATTAACAAATTTATATTCAAATTCTTGTAGCTACCGACATACACAATTCTCATGTTAAGCACAACCAACATGTTCTTAAAATACAATAGAGAAATTTTTGTGCTCCTATGGGTTAATTTCATTTAGAAGAATGTATTCTATTAAATATAATAGAGTCTCTATTACATTCCAAGATTTGGAGGTCCTAGGAAAATAAACATTTGTAATTAAAGTTTAGTCCTTTAAGTGGAGTGAGCCATAAATTCTCTGATTCAAAAATTTTAAATGAGCAAGAGATTTCCATCTAGATAGTCGAGTTCATATTTCACATATGTATTTTTGTATTAATAACTAATAGGAATTCAAATAGATTTTTTAATTATATATAACATTTCTTTGACGAGTTTTTTTACCTACACTGAAACACTATATCATTATATTGAATAAAACAATGATATATGCGAGCAAGTGACATTCAAATATTATACCAGGAAACAATATTACATACACTAAGACATTTATGTATATAGAGAAGTGTTACTGATCTATGTAGGGAATTGATACAATCCATAAACAAGTCTTTGTGTGTTGTTGGGAGTCAACCCCATTACCCAACACCTTGCTTTGTCCCAAACAATGAACATAACAACAACTCCCACAAATCCATTCCCTACTCCAATCCCTAATGCTAACAAAGATATTTCTTCATTTACATAGTTGAACCATCTTGCTTTAACATTATTTCCACTACCACTGTGTCTCACCATTGTTTTATTTGACTTCACAATTTGCTTGCATGGTGGTAGAGCAAGCCCACATAAGCACTTATTATTCTGAAATGAAGTCACAGTAAAAGTGTAGAATTGTGTCCCTCTTGGGATTTCCCCACATAGGTTATTATATGAAAGATTAAGCGAAGCCAGCATTGATAATTTGCAGAGTTCTTGAGGAATTGCTCCATGCAATTTATTTTTGGCCAGGGTTAACTCCTCTAGAGTAGATATGTCACCAAGGCCTACAGGTATTTTCCCTTCCAATTGGTTCCAAGATAAATTCAACAATCGCAAGCTATTCATCCTTGTTATGCTTACAAGGATTTTTCCAGTAAGATTGTTCATAGACAAATCAAATATCCTGGCAGTTTGCCACACATATGGCATAATATATTCAATCCCTTTTATGTCTGCTGCCATTTCATATCCATACTTTATCCCTTGTGAAGATTTGTTTATTGCAAATCCTTGGAGTGTATCAAAATCAGATGGTATTTCTCCACTAAATTTATTATAACCAACATTTAAATTTATTGAGGAATACTACCGTGAAGGTTATTATAACCAACATTTAAAAGTTGCAAGTCACCAAAATTGCAATGTATGGAGGAAGCTCACCTGTAAACCTATTGTATCTTAAATTTAACACCAAAAGTTTTGTGCAATCGGCCAATGATGAGGGCAAAGTCCCAGTAAAGTTGTTGGAAAAAGCAGAGAAAACAGTTAAATAAGTCCAGTTATAGATGCCTTCAGTAGGAATGGGTCCCTCTAATTTGTTTTGTGATAGATCTAATTCTTGAAGTGAAACTAAACCATTGATATTGTTAGGAATCTTCCCGAAAAAGCTATTATTATAGATGCTAAGTATACTAAAGGCTTTTAATTGACCTAAGCTATATGGAATTTGACCAGTTAATTTGTTTGAATCCAAAAATAAATATTTTAATAATTGAAGTTTTCCTATTGTAGTTGGAATTACGCCTGTCAATTTGTTTGAAAACAAACTTAAATGTTCTAATGATTGAAATTTTCCTATTGTAGTTGAAATTATGCCTGTCAAACTATTGTTTGGAAGTGAAAGTTCTTGAAGTTTTTTTTCTTAAATTTCCTATTGTACTTGGAATTACCCTCGTCAAACAATTCTCTAAGAGAAAAAGCATTTCAAGTTTTCATAAATTAGTAATGGCTTCAGAAATTTGACCAGTCAACTTATTATCATGCAAATTTTGGTAATGGCTTCACGAATTTGACCAGTCAACTTATTATCATGCAAATTTAAAAAAGTCAATTGATTCAAATTTTGGAGAGTAAGAGGAATATTACCACTTAGCATGTTATAAGACAGATCTAAATGTGTTAATTTAGTCAAATTAGCAATGCCTTGAGGTATACTATTGATTCCAATGTCGTGAAGAACTAATTCGGTCAACATGGTCAAATTGGCAATGGCTGTAGGTATACTCCCGGTGAGGTTAAAACTAAGACGTAAAGAAGAGAGGGGTAGACGGAATATTTCCAAAGGAATGGAACCGGAAATATTAAACCCATAAATAGATAGATATGTAAGGGTGTCAGATTACCCAGCCAACGTGGTATTGTGCTGAGAAGTCGTTGTCTTCCAGAAGCAAGGACTCCAGTTGCTGCAGCGAGCCCAACTTCGCTGGAATAGAATCCCCGAGCACATTTCCGCTGAGGTCCAATTCTCTTAGTGCTTTAAGTCAAAGAGCCAAACTCAGCTGGAATTCTTCCTGTCAAAGAGTTAGGAGCAAATTCCAAGTAACGCACTTTCTGCAGTCAGCCCAATTCGGCTGGCATAGAACCGTTCAGAGCATTGTCGCTGAGGTCAAGTGATCGCAGGGATTTCAGGTGGCCAAACTTTCTTCCTGTCAAAGAGTTACCAGAAAGATTGAGGCTATGCAGTAATGAGAGGCTGCTGAGAGACTACCTTCCAATCCTCCTTCGTATCCAATTACGAGTAACCCATGTAAATTGAGATGTGCATGAACGTCAATTGTGACGACTCTGTTTGTGTGTGGCCTGCAGCGAATGCCATAACATGAGGAGCAGATATTGTGGGAGTTGTGGGCCGTCCAGTTGGAGAGCTTTCCCAATGGGCATGAAGGTCAATCGGGACGACTCTGTTTGTGTGTGGCCTGCAGCGAATGCCATACCATGAGGAGCATATATTGTGGGAGTTGTGGGCCGTCCAGTTGGAGAGCTTTCCGGAGGGATCAGATGTGATGCAGCTTTTGAATGACAAGAGGGCAGCAACGTCCCTTTGCTCGTGGGCATCCATTGACATTGATTCACTTTCCTCCACCATGGAATGCGGATTCCTCAGACGGCGCTGCAGGCAGAGAGGCAGCGACACAGAGAAGCATTAAGAGAAGAGCCGTGTTGAGGTGTGTGTTAAGGTGGGGTGCGAACACATCTTTATAGTTCTAACGCGGCTTCTCATAGGGGGTCCACCGTAGAATTGACTCGGTGGAGGTACACCAAGAATTTTCATTTCAGTTCAGCTGCGCGGAATTCGGCGGTGGGGGCACAGAGAAAAAGAAAGGTGTGGTAAATTGGGAACGAATTTAGCGGTGAGGTATTAAATATTTATATAATAAAATAGTAAATTGGGAACGAATTTAGCGGTGAGGTATTAAATATTTATATAATAAAACAGCCAAAAATAATAGGTGTGTTTTTTATTGAAAAACGTGGGAATTTGTTCAGCGCGGAATTCGCCGGTGGGGCACAGAGAAAAAGAAAAGTGTGGTAAATTGGGAACGAATTTAGCGGTGAGGTATTAAATATTTATATAATAAAACAGCTAAAAATAATATGTGTGTTTTTTATTGAAAAATGTGGGAATTTGTTCAGCGTGGAATTCGGCGGTGGGGGCACAGAGAAAAAGAAAAGTGTGGTAAATTGGGAACGAATTTAGCGGTGAGGTATTAAATATTTTATATAATAAAAACCTAAAAATAATATGTGTTTTTATTTATTTATTTATTTAAATTTTGATTGATAAGTATGAGACCAAATTGTCATTTTGTGTGAAGTACTAGACACCACGGCATTTGTGTAGCATTTAAAAAAACTTGAAATTAAGTTAATTAATCAATAGAATTAGAGTGGTTTAGGGTTTTTAAGAGTGTTGAATTTATTGACATGTTCAAAAAATTATATTTTTAATTGAAATTGTATCACCAAATTTAAGTGAAAAAAACTATTTTACGTATAAATTAAACTATACCTAATATATATTAATATAATTAATTGATTAACTAATTATTTTATATTTTTAATTTAAAATATAATTTTTTTTCCAAAAATAAAATAATTATATTTATATTTATTTTAATATAACCTGTATTTTAGATGGTTATTAAAATAAAAAATAATAATTAAAATTTAAAATTAATTTAATTATTTATAAAATAGATCGTTTTAATTCTTAAAAAAATATATTTATTTATTTAATAAAAAATGAAAAGTTAACTAAACAAATTCTTTAAGATTAATTTATTAATAAAAATAAAATCTTATAAATTATTTTATTTATAAAAATAAAATATTATATAAATTTTAAGCGAAAGTATTGTAAATTTAAAATATTTCTTTTACCATTTTTTTCCTAATAAGAAACTTCTTGAAATAAGGTTATTGAAATGTATTAATTAATATAACTAAATTTCCAACCAATTATCCAAAAATTTCTCAATCTATACTTTTAGTTTCCTTATTTTTCAAGAGGAAAAAAAAATAGTATTGTTCTAATAAATTCGCCCAGCGATTTGGTATTCATTATTATGTTTTTTAAAGTATTAGTGGCGACTAACCACATATATGAGACATGGGTGTTACGGTTGGTGTGTTAACAACAACTAACATGGGATATCATCCATATAGGCTCACATATGAATATTAATGGTCATTTAATTAATTTAAATCGATGAATTTTATGTATATGTAGATATGAAAATTTAAAATATAAACATATTCATGTAATAATGATAGAACTACTTTTAATATTTAATATTATTTATTTATTTATTTATTTATTTTTTATTTTTTATTTATTTATTTTTTTCTTATGTATAATAAATGTATGCTTAACATGCTACAAAAAGATACTAATCTTCCTATTAAAACTTAAAATATTCCATAGTTAATACATGACTAATCGAATATATATGTCATTTTGTAAAATATAAGTGGTATTTTTATTTTTTTTTGTATAATGAATATGTACTTAACATGCTACAATAAACATTTTAAAATTTATATGAATTATTTTTAATAAATGATAATCAATTTATTATTAATTTCACTATTTAACCTATATTTAAAAAAAAATAAAATTTAAAAAAATCGTTTTTCTTTCTTTCCATTGCGAAATAAAGAGCTTATTATCATTCCTCATATCCTAAATCATTACAACCCACATCCTAACCACTTTGAATTACAATATTTACTTTTTTCATTACAACCCACATCCTGACCACTTTAATTTACAATATTTACTTTTATTCAAAGACATTCGACACATCACAAACACTCTCTCCATTAGTCTTCCACTGACTCTCTCAAGTAGTTTTCCACTCATCTAATCATACCACTTTCCTTTTACGATAGAATGCTCAATGCAATGAGATTGATTTTACACCATAAATAATGTCCAATATCCTCCTTCAAACACTATGAGTTCAAACTAGAAAGTATCTTTTGCAAAATGAAAGATGGTTATGGAGCTGGAGAGCTGAAATTTAATAAAGAAGACAAAAAAAGATGAGAGAAAATAAATAAAAATATTCATAAAATAAATTATAATGCATTTTGAAATTATTTTTTAAATGTTGAGTTGATTTCAATGGGATTGAAATTTAGGAATAAAATTTAAGAAAGAGGAAAGATCATAGAAAATAAAAATATTCATAAAATAAATTATAATGCATTTTGAAATTATTTTTTAAACGTTGAGTTGATTTTAGTGGGATAGGAATTTAGGAATAAAATTTAATAAAGGAGAGAGATCAAAGAAAATAAAAATGTTCATAAAATAAATTATATTGCATTTTGAAATTAGTTTTTAAATGTTGAGTTGATTTTAGTGGGATAGGAATTTAGGAATTTTGTGAGTGGTATGAGAAAGTGGGAAAAAATAAAAAGATAATTATATAATTTGTATTGACTTGAAGTTATTTTTATGTTGACTTGATTTTAGTGGGTTAAGAATTTTGTGAGAGTAATGAGAAAGTGGGAGAAAAACAAAGATAATTATAGAATTTTGAAATTATTTTTTAAATATTGAGTTGATTTTAGTGGGATAGGAATTTAGGAATTTTGTGAGTGGAATGAGAAAGTAGGAGAAATAGAAAGATAATTATAGAATTTGTATTGACTCGAAGTTATTTTTATGTTGATTTGATTTTAGTGGGTTAGAAATTTTGTGACAGTAATGAGAAAGTGGGAGAAAAAGAAAGATAATTATAGAATTGGTATTGACTTGACTTTAAAAAGGAAAATTTTATAAGTAAAGTGAGATAATGGTAAAAATATATAGAATTGGAAAAAAAGAAGATAATTATAGAAATGCCAAAAATAGGGGATTTTTTTCTGAGTAAAAAAATAGATGAAAAATTTAAAAATAAATTTTCAACCATTTGATTTCAATGGTTGATATCAACTTAATAAATTAATAATAAATAAAGATAAATAAATTAAAAATATGTTGAATGTTTAATTTTTTTTAATGCATAACATTGTAATTTATTAAATACTCAAAAAAATAAAAATAGAAGCATTTAAAGATTAAATATTTCTTATTTGTAAATTCTTGTAATTAGAAAGTGAAGAATGTAAAGCCAAATTATGATCCTTAGTGTCCATACTTAATATTCTATGCTTAAGGTTATCAAGAGTGACATTACCTTCCTTTTTTCTTCTGTTTCCTTTTTTTTAACTTTTTTTTACCATAATAAATTTGTAAATCATTGGAGTAATTTGGAAAGTCAAACCTAATTGCTACCATTATAACACCAAGAACATAATCCAACATGAAGTAAGCTAGATATACTAGGAATTTATAACTTAACAAGAGTCAAGACTTCATGAAAGCAGAAAATCCTACTCCTTCAATCTTCTCACGATGGGCAAAAATCAAGACATAAGTAATTAAAGAAAAAAAAACCAAAAATAAAATGTTCTGCAAACCTCACGTAAACATCAAAAGCCATAAAAACAAAAAAATAAACAAACAAACCACAAACAAAATTGAAAACATAATAATAATAATATTAAATATTAAAAGTACCTGGATGCGGGTGACAACTCGACAAATGTGTAACTTAAGAGCGCCATTAAGGCACCTGGCCTCCCACTCGTCCGGCGTTTACGTAGACAGATCTCATGGCAGACGAAATATATCGGTCAAGGGTTGGAGTGAGGTTCGCCTAGTATGCCATTAATGAGCCCTGGGTACAAGCATTCAGACACAGGCCTTTAAACCTAGATAGAATGAGGATTACGAGCTCTACTATGGATAGGCTTTACCCCCTCCCTCTGTATCCTCCGCCTCCTCGCCTTGCCGAGTTTGATTGGAAGAAAGCTCGCATTTCTAGCTCCGTTGGTTGCCTTTGCTTGCCACCCCTCTCCCTGCAAGTCCGCCTGTTCCATTGTCCGAGTCGCTAGTTAACATTGAATATGCCTCGCCGCAGAGGAATCTCTCGCAGAGGAGGCTCCTCTGCATACAGAGGCAGAGCTTCTCCTTCCATGCCCTAGATCGTCATTCCTTTAACCTCTGCTTCACCGCCCTCTCCTCCTTCCAGCCAAGCTCGCCATCTCCCAAATAATTCTTTTCAATCAACCAGGTTCACTTTTCACAGTCGGCTTAATAAGCCGGTCTTGACCGCCAGCATCACCATCTTCCTCGCAGAAGAGGAGGAGCACCCCAGCGACTCGGTCATTTCCTCCTCCTCGCAGACTCAGGAAAAGAGTACCCCCCAGGGAGGGATGGGGGGCGTGGTGCTCACTGCGGATAACATGCAGGAAGACTCCCTGGCCCCTGAGACCTCCACGCAGCAGAGAAATTCAAATCAACTCGACGTTCTGGAATGCGATCCTATTCATCAAGACTACGGCGTTATTCATCTGTTTACCCCCACAGAAGGCGAAACTGATGGCATTGAAAATGACGAGCTCGTAACCTGGGTAGCCTCGTCCAGCAGACCGGCAAAGAACGATACCGACTCTCCGACACAGGATGAGTAAGGTGCCTCCTTCTTGAAGAATGGTTCCTTAGTCTCCAAGTTTCAAGTTTCCTGTTTCTATGGTCCTCTATCAAAGTCTTTTGTAACTCTGTTTTCGAATCTGTTCTCAATTTTGCTCAGGATCAAGACTAGCCATCTTTTGGTCAATTCTGCAGTAGTCAAATCGACAGTGCTTACTATGCATTTGGCTAGTTCTGGTTTGTTTTTGGAGTCAAGTTGCAAGGTTAATCTGTTCACTAGCAGCGACTCTCAGACTTAAGGTAGCAGAGGTTACAGTCCACGCACAATTCTTCTCCAGTGGGTTACTGTTTAACCTTCAAGTTTTGTAACAATTTCCAGTTTCTGTGGCAGAGGGCTGGTCTATGCCCCCTCTGAGGTCTCTACCTCATTGTAAATACTCTTTTTTTTCTTTTATTTTCTTATAATAGATTTAGCATTTACTCAGAAAGAAAAAAAAAAAAAAAAAAAAAAAAAAAAAAAAAAAAAAAAAAAAAAAAAAAAAAAAAAAAAAAAAAAAAAAAAAAAAAAAAAAAAAAAAAAAAAAAAAAAAAAAAAAAAAAAAAAAAATATA
>Ga0115851_101537_pt1 | contig 12249 bp, 5 predicted proteins | sample InSIn2gowninarea_FD_83865 | JGI IMG/M metagenome (GOLD analysis project Ga0115851, IMG submission 83865)
TTTAATTAAATTTTGCATTCAAAAAGAAATTTACATCTTAAAAGATTTGATTCATTTCAACGCTTAATAATTCCAAAGTTAAAATGGTTTCACGTTATAAATTTGTTAACAATTGTCTACATTGGAATAATTTGTATCTTCATGGGACAAAACCCTCTTTTGGTGAGGATTTATATTCCTTATTTTAAAAGTGGTGGTTACATGAATTAGTTTTGTTGCACCAATTAGAGGTTTTCATGTTATAAGGTTCCATGTATCCATCTGTGTTTACTTATTTGCTACTTTCCCAGTTTATCCTCGTTAAAAAATTAAAATAATGAATAATAATGATTTATATCTATAATTATGAAATTTCAACCTCATGCTTATAATAAAATTAAAATACAAAAATATGCATATAAAAATATGCTTATAATGAAAAATGTCTTGTGTATATGTATATAGCCATATCAAATTATAAAATATAATGAAAATATAATGAAAAATGTCTTGTGCATATGTATATAGCCATATCTCCTCATTAAAAAATTAAAGTAATGATGATTTATACCGGTAAGCATGATATTTCAACATGCTTACAATAAAATTAAAATAAAAAACATTATAAAAGAAAAATGTCTTGTGCTTACGTGTATAGCTATATAATTTTTTTTATAACAAGTATATAGCTATATGTAATTTATATATATTTGCTATATATAAAATTATTATTTTCTATATATTATACATATTTATATATATTTATAGTAATATTATTATTATTATTATTATATGAAAATAATAGAAATAAAAATCAACGTGAAACCATTTTAACTTTGGAATTATTAAGCGTTGAAATGAATCAAATCTTTTAAGATGTAAATTTCTTTTTGAATGCAAAATTTAATTAAAAGTTTGCACCTAGAGAAATTTGATTCCTTCCAATGCTTGGTAGATCAAACTTATGATGGATCTATGCTCTCTCTCTCTCTCTCTATATATATATGGTTATTGTTTGCCTGTTGGAAAATCAGAAAGGCAGTAAATATTTTCTCGATCTTGATAATTACTTGTGATGTTTCTTATTATCACAATTCTTGATATCTTCTTTCTTTAGTTCATCAAGCAATTACCAAAAGCAGCAAGCATCACATAAAACAATAGACACTAGACGTAGGCACATGCCAGGGCAAAACTCCCATCGAGGGGGAAACCTAGTCAAGATAATTTTTCTTTTCAATAGTATGCTTTGAGACCCTTCACCCTAGCCCTAGACCAAGACCAGACCTTCCCTCCACACCAAGTCAGCGTCCTAGAATTTCGGTGTCTTCCCAGCAACTTCGACTATGCAGCAACTTATGACAACTTGTAGCTTCCGGCAACAATGAAACTTGGAAGATTTCGATCTCCCAATTCAGGACATAAAACACAGAGAGAACAAAATTTCGATTTTCCTTAGTCTACTTAGACTTCCCCAAACTCGCACTCACTTAGGCTTCTCGACAATAGACTTTCCTAGTGACGAGAACTTCACACCTTTTCCCAATAACAAGAGATTTTTACACTTCTTCCCAACGACAAGTGAATTCGAACTTGATGAGAGAGTGAAGCTTCAAATGAATTTGATGTGCTTCCTTTTATAGGATTCTTGTGGGGTCGAATAGGGCCCTTAGGCCGACTTGATCTTCTTCTAGGCCGACATGGTGTAGAGGTTACATAATTCATATTTGACTCAATACTTAAACTTTTTACATGATTCAAAAGCTGAAGAAGGGTCTCTTTAAATGTACAATCACTTTATAGACTCGAAATAAATCCTAAAAGTTCTCAATGTGGACTTCGACCTAAAACATGGTGACCCAAGCATGAAACCCATGCTTTAATAAGTCACAATAATAATAATAAAAATTCTTTTCTTTATTCTTTTGACAAGTACATTACATAATGACTGAAGTACATTATTGAAGACCGAACATAGTTACTTTTTCCAACACTCCCTCTTAACTAGGGAGGTATTCATAATGTACATATACAATGGAAGATCTCAAACTATATGAACCATGAAGAACTTTAGTCACCATAATACCATGGACTAGATTCCTGGCCAAGGAAATCTGTTTAGGTGAGACTAAGATGGACTCAAGCTTTCAACCCCTTTAGGTAACCTTGGGTTTACTTGCTAACCACCAACCCAAAAATCCAGGTGTGTATCCAAAATAGAGCTCAATGATCAACACCACCTTTCCAATTTCTAGACATAAACACGATGTGCCGGTTAGATTTCCTCCCAGGCATTGCTTCACTCACAAAGCCTCAACACCCCTTGATCTAGCAGATCAAGAATGCCCAATCTCTCCCAATCAAACTGATTGGTAACCAACATGTTATCAAATCCTTCGAGAGATTCACCTGTACAAACACAATCCTAATCAATAATATATTTTCACATGTACATAATCAAATACAAACCTCTGAGGTCTTACAAACAATCTTTGATGTTGCTTTTAAACTTTCCATAGTAGGACTATCAATTGAATCTTTGACAAAAGATTCTTCAATCATATGTTTTCCTTCCTACTCATGCAACAACATATCCTCTGAAATTCATTCTTCAATTAATACCAAGCTATGCCCTCCCTCTCAACTAGGAAGCACCCTTTTATCTAGACTCCCTCTTAATCTTAGGGATATTTTTCTATTCATACTTCATTCTGGAGATTGAGATCAACCTCTTCCTTTTTGATATCGAAGAATATTCATGGCTTCCAACCATTTCATCAGAGTTATCATCCCCATCATGCTTATCACATCAATGAACATCTTCACCAAGTTGAAGATTGTGTACCTGCACAACGTAAATAGCAAGTACAACCAAATCTATAGAAGCATGATGTTAAGCATATAAAAAACACGAAACATTTCAATTTTATACATATTAGATACCCAAACTCAATTTCAAACAAGAGAAATACTCTTTAACATCTTGTTAGGGACTTTGTTATACACCCTAGGCTACTTCATAACAACATTCATTCCATCTAGGGTTTCAATGTGTCTTCCAAAGCTATGACATACCTTACTACAACATATAGCAAACCCTAGAAACAATTCACACAAATATAGATATGCAAAGTTTTAAAATACATATGATAGACTTCTCACTAGGGATTCATACAAATCCTAGATTTCATATGAATCCTAGATTTCATACAAACAAATTAATCGAAGTCAATCATAGCTTAGTCATTAACTTGACCAACTTCCACTAGGGTGAGTTTGAACCCCTAGATTTTCATTCAATCATCAAAATAATCGCTAACATGACCAACTATCACTAGGGTTAGTTGCAAATCCTAGATTTCCAAGCAATAACCAAAATTTCAACAATCTCTTCACAAATCTCAAATTATCATTTAGTCAATATACATCATAGATTTCTACTTCAACTAAGGTTCAACTCAAAACCACTAGAATTCCATTTTTCACAAATTCAAGAATCTTACACAGATATCAAATTATCATATTTCAGAGATTTTACTTTGACTAAGGTTTAACTCCAAAATCCTAGAATTCCATAATCTCAACAATCATTAAATACATAGATATTAGATTGTTACATTTTTCACCAGACAATGTTACTATTAGGTTTTAACTGCAAAAACCCTAGATTTTCCTTTTACAACAATCATTTAAATAGATTTCAGATTGTTATATCATACATACTAGACAATTTTAACTTCAATAGAGCTCATCTACAAAACCCCAGATTCCTAAATATCATCATCTCAGAATCTCAGACAAGGATTTCCATTAAATCCTAAAACAAGGACTTCCATTAAGTCCTAAGACTTATGGCCATCAATAATTAGGTCAACACATATATTTAGGAATTCATAATTATTCATAAGCATATCATATGTCTAACAACATTAATACATTTGACCTAGACCAACCTAGGATTTCAACCAAGAGACATATCTATATATGCCAAGATTTCATCATAATGCAAGTACATTTCGTATCATGTGTTAGTTAAACCCAACTTCACAAATATCATTAAGAGTTAGACACAACCATCTTGATTACACTTAAGGTTTGATAAGACAAACATACACATACCAAAGGGAACATTTCTAAGACCATATAAGGGTCTCACTCACACATTCCACCAAACCTTAATGAGCTAAGGTTCTAATGTAGAAACATGGTAAACCCTATATTACCAATACTTCAAAGGTTCCAGGATTTTAGACCTTATCATTCAACCCTAACAAGTTAGGATTTCTCGATCACACCAAAATCCCAAACAAGACATTATCAATAAAAACTTCAACTAGCATTTCACAATATTCCTAAGTAACTTAGGATTTCAAAAATTCACATTAGCATACCTTTCGGTTAGGGTTTTCCAGAAACTGTCTAGGGTTCTACAAAATCAGTGTAGAATATGAGAGAGGGCAGGTAGATTTATCAAGAGATGAATCACCCAAACAAGAATCACTAAGATTCAATATAGTTAGTCATAACAGAGTTAGTAATAGATCATCAAATGAATAATCCTTTCAATCAATGTATTCAAAGCATACCTTTGTTTCTTGACTAACCTTGTCTTGAGAGATCCTCCTTCTTTCAAATGTTTTCCCTAGTTAAGACAACAAAGGGAGAAAGGTGATTAGTATTTAATATAATCAAAACTAAACAAATACATGAACCCAAAACTTAAAAGACATGAAGTACTTATCTTTGGAAATTGTTAAGGGCTCCCTCCAAAGATCGATGGAAACCTACAAACTTAGAACAATACAAAAACGTCTTTTCCAGAATATGTTAAAAACCTATAAATTCTAAAACATATAAAAACAAAGTATCTAAAGCTATAAGTAAATGACTTAATAATGTAAGTCCCTAATGTCGGGTTCTTCGGGCTTGACTTTCTTTGAGTCTCCTACAACAAGGTTGGCTTGATCCCTTCCTCTCTTCTTATTCTTTGGATTCTCGGGACAATCACTTTTGTAGTGATCTTTCTTATGACATTGATAACACTCTATCTTAGACATGTTAACTTTCTTCCTCGGTCCCTTCGATCTCTTTCCTTTATGATGAACAACATAAGCATTTGATACTCCTTTAGGATTGACAACCATAAAGATCCTTACTTCTTGACTACAAGTGGTCCATAATTCTTCAAAGGTGGGAGATACCTTCTAATGTTGAGAACTGCAACAAATGCACCCCAAGACGGTGGAAATCCTAATAGAGTAGTGATCACTAGTTCTTTGTCCAAAAAAATCTCATCGATGGCCAAGAGATCATCCCTGAGTCTAGCTATCTTCACAAAAAATGTTGCCACAATATCTTCTTTAGTCATCTTCGTAGTCCTCAGCTCATTCTTCAAACTTGCTACTTGATCAATGTTCTTAATAGTGAACAACTTCGACAAGGCTTCATGCATCTCCTGAGCATGATCGATGTTAGCTATGAATGGGACAAGATTGTCTTTTATCCCCTCTACCATTAGAGTCATAGCCACCAATTCTAAATCCATGAATTTTTCTTTATCAACATCATTGGATTCTTATGTAGGCTTTTTTACATTTCCTTTTACCAAATCCAACACCTTGTTCTTCTCGAGGATTAGGTCAATTCTCTTCTTCCAGGATATGAAGTTAGATGTTCCTTCATCTTTGTTCTCACCCTTGATTGAGTTAGACATCCTCCTTCAATATAATAGACTCCTTCCTTGAGATAGTACCTATGAATGGATCCAAGTGCTTGAGATTGCCTTTTTCTTCCTTCTTCACCAAAGCGCTAATACAATGTTGGAAAATTAGAAAGGCAGTAAAGATTTACTCGATCTTGATAATTACTTGTGATGTTTATTATTATTACAATTCTTGATATCTTCTTTCTTTAGTTCATCAAACAATTACGAAAAGAAGCAACACATAAAACAATAGACACCAGATGTAGGCACATGCTAGGGATAAACCCAGTCAAGAGAATTATTCCTTTCAATAGTATGCTTTGAGACTCTTCACCCTAGACCGAAACCAAACCTTCCCTCAACACCAAGTCAACCTCCCAAAATTTCGTCCTCTTCCCAACTACTTTGACTATGCAACAACTTATGGCAACTGGAAACTTCGGACAACAATGAAACTTGGAAGACTTTGATCTCCCAATCCAGGACACGAAACAGAGAGAGAGAGAGACACCAAAATTTTGATTTTCCTTGTCTCCTTAGACTTCCCCAAACTCGCACTCACTTAGGCTTCCCAACAATAGACTTTCCCAGCTACAAGAGAACTTCACGCTTCTACCCATCAACAAGAGATTTTCGCACTTCTTCCCAGCGACAAGTGAATTCGAACTTGATGAGAGGGTGAAACTTCAAATGAATTCGATGTGATTCATTTTATAGGATTCTTGTGGGGTCGAATAGGGTCCTTAGGCCTACTTGATCTTCTTCTAGGCTGACATGGTGTGGAGGTTACATAATTCATATTTGACTCAATACTTAACCTTTTTACATGATTCAAAAGCCCAAGAAGAGTCTCTTTAAATGTACAATTATTCTATAGACTCAAAATAAATCCTAGAAGTCCTCAATGTGGACTTTGACCTAGAAGACGGTGACCCAAGTGTGAAACCCATGCTTTAATAAGTCACAATAATAATAATAATAATAATTTTCTTTATTCTTTTGACAAGTACATTACATAATGACTCAAGTACATTATTGAAGACTGAACATGGTTACATTTTCCAACATGACCCGCCATGGATTTGAAACTTTATTTCACGGTTTTACATCATACTTCATAACATGGCGATCTCTCTCTCTCTCTATATATATATAGACACATTAGGGATTTGAACCTTGATTTCACTATTTTACATAATACTTCATTTATTACAATTTTGAACATATATAGCATTTTACTTTGACATGTTTTGTGATTTTAAGAATTTAATTTATACACACACATCTATTAATAAAGTTTATAAAAATTTTGTATATTTACTAATCGTTGTGAATATGGATTTTTTTTTTTCCCGTAGAAAAAAATCGTAATTTTATTCATATTGATAAAATTACATTTTGTAGATGCTTGAAGCATATGCATATGGTTGTTCCTGTAATGACAAGCTGCAAACATAAATAGAAACAAAAAATAGCAGATGGCTGTTCCTGTAATGACAAGAATGCAAACAGAAATAACAAAAAATGTTGTGCCAGCAGGCCTATAATTTCCTGCCTTTTTTCTTCTCTACTTTGCACCAGACTCCAGTGTTGGGAGTGGGGATTATTATAGCAAGTTGGTTTTCCCCTGTGTACATGGGTTGTTTTTTATCTGAGTCCGATCCTTTGGAGCTATGTGCTCGTTTGGCGCCGCTTATTTCCAGCTGTAATTCTTGCTGCCGTATCAAGCTATTTGGCTCTATATTGGGCCCCTCGGTGCTCTCCTCCTCCATTTTTTCCTATTTCCTTTGCACGTCTGTGGGTTCTGTATTCAGTGCCTCCTCCTCCAGTGGCTCGGTATGCTGCCAACCTTTGGGTTTTTTCTGGTGTTTCTTGTTCCCTTTTGGCTCCTTACTAGCCAGTGGACATGCATATTGAAGGTGCCCTGTCTGCAAGCATCCGCGGCATCTAAATGCCGTGTTCTCGTAGTCAAGTTGTTGCGTCCACAGTGAATTATTAAAATTCAATGTGATGTGATCTGGGAGTCCTTGACTTAGATCCACCTCTACGCATACTTGTGAATATGGATTATTATTATTTAAATTTATTTTAATGTGATGCATACTATGATAAATCATTTGTAACTTTATTAATAGAGTTAAGAACGCGTGTTTCCTCCCGAGATGTTACAAGTTCAAAACTAGAGGGGGGTAGAGTATGTATGCCTACGTAGACTTGTTTGTGGGTCCTTTGTCCCACAAACAAGGGGGTCTCATACACCAATTTGGTGTATGGCTTACAATAATAATAATAATAATACAAACAAAATCACAATATAACAAATTGAAGTGAATTGTTTTATTATTTATTACTTTTTTAATTGAATCAACATCATTTTTGATTTAATGCTTTATTTTATGGACACTATAACATTTCTCCCATGTTGAGTCAACGTTTAAATTTTTACATTCATTTACAAACACTGCAACATCTCCCCCACACTAGATGATAAAGTGCCTCTTGGTGCAATAAGAATATTTCTATATACGAAAATGTGAAATTTACATATTATATAAAATATTATAAAGAACCAGAATAGATTCATCTTTATTTTGGATCTATAAGCATTGGAGAGTTCAAATTTCTACAGGTGCAATCTTTTCCTCAAGCTTTGCATTTAAAAAGTGGATTTCATTTGAAGAGTGTTGATCCCTCTCAATGCTTGGTAGACTTAGTATTAAGATGGATTTATGTTAGTTTAGTACATAAATTCCCATTATTAAAAAGAAATCACAAGGATTTAAAATTCAAAAAAGAAGATAACTAGTCACTTAGAGTTTAGTTAATTTACTTGAACAACTTTCAAAATTAGTCCAATAATTTAGGGAATCGTTTATTTGGCCGCTCCCCTCTCCCCTCTCCCCCCTCCTAAATTAGTGAAAAGATCACTATAAAGTTGGATTGCTATGGTAAGTATGGAATCCCAAGAGTCTTGTGCATAAGAGTTGTTACCAAAGGTGCATTAAACATTGTTGTATTGTGTTGACTAAGTTTGTTTGGAGAGACTTACAACGATAGTAACTAGATATATTCATAACTAGTGATTGACTTTAGATGGAGAAATGATGTGTTTTCTCAAAGAGATTGTAATTATTATATATTAATTTATAGAAGTTCATGTTTGTGGTGTTTTTTATTGGTAAATTGGAAGATGTAGAATACAAATAGTTTATATAGGTCTATTCTACACATGATTGATTATAATCACAATAGGAAATAAAGGAATTAAGATACTAAAAAATGTTAATACCCTTACTAATGAGAGCAATGCTCATTCGTCTCTATGAAGTGGAAACTTTTAATGAGCAGAGCTTTGATTACAATATGCTTCATAGGACACCTATTACATTGCTTCTACTTCTTTATGAGTTTTATCTACCTCATAGGAACATTTTAAAGAATCTAATAAGTTCTTTAAAATTATTGCTTTCACAATATTACATGAGCCTTATTTACTAGAGATGGCTTCCATATTTAGCAACCTATCTATCCTTTTGTTATATTACGACCTTTTTGATAGTGTGTTGTGAAAAACAATGCTTTGTTTTGTTGTTAAGGACTTCAAAATACATCCACACGGAGTTTTCTTCATTAAGTTTTGGTAGGTTAGTTTGAATACAACAATTAGATTTAACCACTTTTATTTAAACATGATACATGAAAGATTGGATGAATTTTAGAGTGACTTAAGAAATTTCAATTTGTCAGTGATTTTCCCAATGCATTGAAGGTCTTATAGGGGTCATAAAACTTGCGAACAAGTTTTTGGTGGTGGTTGTCTTTGAGGGAGGTTTGCTTATAAGGTTACAAATGAAGGAACATATGTTCTCCTTCTTCAAAATGGCATCTAGAATGATGCTGATTAACTTGTCGCTTCATCGGTTTTGAGCCATTACCAAATTATTGTTGAGGGTGAAGATTATTTGCATAGGCTGTGAGGGTTTTGTTGATATCTTTCACTTGAGAGACTCCATATGAGTAGGATAACACTGATGGGGGCTTTTGGCCATATATAGCCTCAGTGGGAGTCATTCAAGTGGCATCATGATAATTTGTATTGTACCACCATTATGCTAAGTCGTCTTGTAGCACAATTATGTTAGATGTAACCATTGAACCCATTAGAATTGTCATATTGAAGTAAGGCATCTCAAATATGCTTCCAAGCACTTGTTGATAGCTTTGATTTGACTATCATCCTAGGGATGATAGGTGGTGCTAAGATTCAATTGAGTGTTCTAGAGCTAAAAAAACCTTCCATAAATCACCAGTGAAAGTGAGGTCATAGTTTTTTACATTAATTTGTGGTAGACCATGGATTTTATGTTGGAAATAATACTGAGAAGGGGGGTGAATAAGTGTTAGAAAATCAATAATTTTTCATTTCCATAATCAGATTTATATACGCTACTTTAGTGAAGGGATCTCGCATGTGCATGCAACTGTTCTTAAAGCAACCAGTGTATATCCAATGAACTTATGATTCAATTAATTCATCATATGTTGATCTATAATCAATCCATAAGTACTTTATTAAACATTAAACAGTAACCATGTGCAGTAATAATATAATAAATTATCACACATAAGCAACACACATAACTCCAAGATTTAAGGTGGAAACCCAATGTGGGTGAAAACCACCTGCTGCTGCCATCTCTGTCTTCTTTTAATAATAAAAAAATCTGTCTACAACATTGTACTGGTGTAGACTCATACCAATACACATGCTTCTACCTGCAAAAGGTTACAACCTTCTCTTATTCTCCAACTTCTTCTGGAAGGGAGCTACAACCCCCTAGCTCTTGTACTAGCCGATATGTTTACTAGTACGTAGGTGCTGACCTACAGAGGCTACAACCTTCTTTCTTCCTCTAAGGACCACGTTTCATAATTTTTCAGACTGGATTCTCTTAGTACACAACAATACACATGAAGGCCTTGTTTCATCCAAATTTCATACTGGACCCATCAACAACATTGAAGCTTAGAATCAATCACCATTGCAATACAACCATAAAATACATTTGCATCAACCAATCACTGAAACTCAATCATCACTTTTTGAATAAACCAAATTCAATCAATCACTGACAACCTCTGAACCTATGACACAATTGAATTAACCGTTTATTCATACTTAATCAACTTCAACCAATCAACTGGAACTGATAGTACACATATATGAACCCAAAGCACTGCATCATCATTCGGAACCTGTTGTAACCTCAAAACCATGCATCAGAGTGTATATGCTACTTGGAAGAGCCGAACCAACGTGTATACGCAACTTCACCAAAGCGAACCAACGTATAGATCTACAGATACTTACTTATAACTTCGCTGCACTTCTCGACTTCAAACATACCCAGATCATCACATATAAAGGATAAAACATGTGTTAGCAATCAGATCTAGCCCATCCATTATCAGATCACATAATGATAAGTCATTATGATCCTGATCCATCATTAGATCTCATCCATCATTACTGAAGTAAATCACAATCAATCAATCTGAACATTCAGAACACTGTCACCAGAACATAAAGCATAACTCAGAACTCTGCATCAACAACCAGAACCAACTGCAACTTCAAACATCATAGTTCATAAGGTATACGCTACTTCGATGTGTCAAACCAACGTGTATACATGCTTTTACCAAAGCGAAACAACGTACATGTATGCAAATATTAAATTAAAACTTCATAGACATTCCAAACTTCAGTCATACCTAGATCATAACATTTACAAAATAAAACATGCATCAGTTTTCAAATCTAGATTGTCCATGATCAAACCACATAATGATAATTCATTTCAGGCTTTATGATCCCGATCCATCAACCATAATCAACCACATAGGTGCATCCTTAGATTAGATCAAACAAAGCATTAGAAGCTCATAACCTGCATATATGATCCAACACTTCAGAAGATATTCAATACTTGCACACTTGGCCTAATGATCTTCTCCTCCTTATATAGTTTTAGGCCTTTCACAATACCTTGGACCAAATCCACCTAGGACCAATACCTTGGACCAAATACCTAGGGTCAATACCTCATACCAAATACCTTGGATCAATACCTTGGACCAAAATACCTCGGACTAGATACCTCGGACCAAAACCTTCGTTTTCCAATATGTACGCTCTTTTCCTTCTATGAAAGTGCGTGTATACGTATACACTCCTTTGGTTCTATTAATCCGTGTGTATACACTATTTTTCTACAATGAACATGCGTATACAACTTAACATACCTGAAAATGTCCTTTTTATTCAACTTCTTGATTCTGATATGTAGTCCTTTGTTCCTTCATCCTATTCTTTTGTACCATTACTTTTTTCCTTATAAATAGACATGTTATAATGTGATTTGCCTTTATACATTACTTCTGAACTAATTTCTTTGAACTACCATATATTTTGTCATATCTGTAAACACAATTGCCATGCATTCTGTCACATATGATATTTTTGATATCTTTCTTGTAGATTCATCTAGTTACCGTATACAAGT
>Ga0115851_101539_pt1 | contig 12239 bp, 11 predicted proteins | sample InSIn2gowninarea_FD_83865 | JGI IMG/M metagenome (GOLD analysis project Ga0115851, IMG submission 83865)
TGGATGTGGCGATGATCTTCCCCTTACTTTGGGAGCGAGCCAAACAGAAAATGAATTTCCTAGTCTGGGAGATGAGCTTGCTGCCTTTCTTAGCAGTGATCAAAGAGGTGGTGGTAGGTGGGGATACCTCCACTATCTTGTATAATGAATTACCCAAAGTAATAATAACAATGCGAGGCCTTGAATCATAGACAACATGCCACCTCCATAAGTATGGTTGGCCTAATAGTACATCACAAACGTCAAGAGGTGCAACATCCCAAAATACCTCATATGTAAAGGGCTTGATGTTGTAGGAAAGGCAACATTGTTGGTGGACTCAGAGATCTCGTCCTTGATGAAGCCACCCGATACTATATGGCTACGGGTGTGGTGTAGTCGGTAGGCCCAATCACTTCATGACCTCTGCTGAAATGAGGTTCTTTTGACTTTCACTGTCAACAATGAATTGCACCAGCAAACCCTTCCCCTCCTCTAGATCTTCGGGTTCATTCTTATGGATCTTGGTAGTGGCAACAGTGGCACTGGGCTCCATGTCAATGATCTACTTCCCTTTGCCATTCCACTTGTCAGGTTTTGACTTAGGGTCGGAACATGGATCTGATTCTGAAGCCTTCAACTCAACCACCAGTGATTGCATGGTCTGACACTCACTTGTGTTGTGAGTGGGGCTCTTGTGGAACTCACACCAATTTCCTGTGTCTTTCTTTGACTTCATGGTGTTGTTCTTTTCTTATGTCTTTGACGAGTTGTCTTGGGTTGCCCTGTTTTGGCTTTGTCCTTGGTTCTGCAATTTGGGGAAGCCTTTCCCTTGCTTCAGATTCGCAGATCCAAAGTCTCGCTTCTTTTTTTTGAACTTGTACTCAATTTTGACAGCTATCGGTACATCGTGCCGAGCGAGGAGATGTTCAGGAACTCCATCTCATCTTGGATGTACCGGTGTAGGTAGCTGTGGTACTCTAGTACCAAATGCAGCCCAGAGTCCTTGATACCTAGTTGTGTGCGAAGGATATGAAATTTTTTTGTGAACTCGAGCACATCTTGGTCCCTTCCCTGTTGTAGCATGGTCCACTTTATGTATTTGTCCTCATAGATTTTGACAGAGTAGCATTGCTCCTTGATTGCATCCTAGAATGAATTCCAAGTGGGTGTGGCTGAAAATAGTGAGCCCATACTTTCATCCTTCTACTCGCAGTAGGTTTCCCACCAATCCTTGATGTGGGGGGCTGCTTTGAGAAGAGAGAAGATAATCTTTTCCCGACTGGAAAAATCATGAACAAAAAAATACCCTTCTAGTAGATTTAACCATTTATCTATGGCATTTGTGTCTATTTGACTCTCAAATATGGGGATTTCAAAATTAACTTGTACCTTAAATGAGTTTCCAAAGTAGCTGCTGGAAGCCGATGCGTCGCCTATGGGTAGCCGCTTAAGGATCTGGGCAAAGCTGTCCATCATTGCGTTCCTTTGTCACTAAAGGGCTTCTTCGAGCAAGATTTTGATAGGATCTCCTACCCCCTTGTATTTCTTCTCATTCACAATGGGAGGCCATCAGGATTTGCGGGGCTAGTCTTGAAAAGGTTCAACCAGTTCAAGCCATAACTCCTTATATCCTGACCTCATTGGGGACATGCAAAGAAAAACAGAGAAAAAGCAGACCACTCTGACACCACTGATTCAGATTTAAATATGAATGCAACAAATTAAAGATATAACCATACATATATAGATGCAAAAGAAATAATACTTCATTTCATTACTGTAAAACACTGAGATATGCTTACAAACAACAATGTAAATAAACTAGCTAGGGTGATGGTAACTTATCTCTGAGAAGAGATGTAGCGGCTACATGCCTCTGAACTCTATTACAATAAGGCTTGAAGAACTATTTATTGTTGAGAAACAATGGTAAACCCTAAACATCCAAAAACCTAACCCTAGAAGATGAAACGCCAAACTATGGGCCCTGTTTTGGTAAATTGGTACATCAACTTCCTGGGGTCATAACTTTGGAGTACGATCTTCGTTTGACATGAACCATAGCTCATTAGAAAGATCTATTTGAGAAATACAACTTTTGAAGAACAACATTGGTCCATGGACCCATGTTTCTCCCATATTTCTCAAAAAACGTTGTGTAGGGCCTCAAAACGGCTTCGGAAGTTCAAGACCCGAAAAACTGCTAAAAACAGTAAATTGTGCTACAATTAAGGAAACTGAAAGAGACAATTGTGGGGGTCAAAATGGGATAGGTAGATGGCCACCAACATCCACCTGGATCATTCCTCCCCCCCTTAGGAAGCAATGGTCCCCATTGCGTTGGGTTCCTCCATTTGTTGAACTTGGTCCCTGGTAAGCTGTTCTATAATCTTTGATGTGTCCAGTAATGGTGGGAAGCATGGTAGAGGGTGGTCCACATTGAACACTCAGCGCAAGTGAAGGAATGGGGGAATGCTATGCTCCAAAGCATTGTTTCACACCGCTTTGGTAATGGTGTAAGGACCATGTTGAAGTGGTCGGAGCTTCAGATGGGCTCTTGTAAGGCATTCTTTCTGCAAATGCAACCAGACTTTGTTGCCCACCTGAAACTTGTGTGGTACCCTTGTGGGTGAAGAGAAGTTATTCCTATGTTCTTTCATGACTGTATCTCTCTTTTGCTACTGCTGAGTGGAGGAACCCTTCATAGGGGTCATGGATGTGGTGATGATCTTCCCCTTACTTTGGGAGCGAACTAGGCAGAAAATAAATTTCCTAGTCTAGGAGATGAGATTGCTGCCTTTCTTAGTAGTGATCAAAAAGGTGGTGGTAGGTGGGGCTACCTCTCGTATCTTGTATAATGAATTACCCAAAGTAATAATAACAACACGAGGCCTTGACTCATACACAACATGTCGCTTCCATAAGTATGATTTTCCTAATATTACATCACAGACATCAAGAGGTGCAACATCACACAATACCTCATCTGTAAAGGGCTTGATGTTGTAGGGAAGGCGGCACTGCTGGCGGACTCATAGATCTCGTCCTTGGTGAAGCCACTCGATACTGTATGGCTGTGAGTGTGGTGTAGTCGGTAGGCCTAACTGCTTCAAGACCTCTACTGAAATGAGGTTCTTTTGGCTTCCATTGTCAACAATGAATTGCAACGGTGAACCCTTCACCCACATCTATGAGTGGAAAAGGCGCTCCCCCTCCTTTGGATCTTCGGGCTCATTCTTATGGATCTTGGTGGTGGCAACAACAGCACTGGGCTTCACGTCAATGGTCTGCTTCCCTTTTCCATTCCCCTTGTTGGGTTCTGACTCAGGGTCGGAACATGGATCCGATTTTGAAGCCTTCAACTTAGCCACTAGCGACTACTTGGTTCGACACTCACTTATGCTGTGAGTGGGGCTCTTGTGGAACTCACACCACTTTCCTGTATCCTTCTTTGACTTCGTGGTGTTGTTCTTTTCTTTCAGCTTTGACGAGTTGTCTTGGGTTGCCTCATCTTGGCTTTGTCCTTGGTTCTGCGATTTGGGGAAGCCTTTCACCTACTTCGGATTCCCAGATCCAAAGTCTTGCTTCTTTTGTTTGAACTTCTGCTCGATTTTGACACGCTATCGGTACACTGTGCCGAGCGAGGAGATGTTCAGAAACTCCATCTTGTCCTAGATGTACATGTGTAGGTAGTTGTGGTACTTGAGTACCAAATGTAGCTTAGAGTCCTTGATACCCAACTATGTGCGAAGGGTATGAAAAATGTTTGTGAAGTCTAGCACATCTTGGTCCCTTCCCTGCCACAGCGTGGTCCACTTTATGTATTTGTCCTCAGAGTTTTGATAGGGTAGTACTGCTCCTTGATGGCATTTCAGAATGAATTCCAAGTGGGTGTGGCTGAAAATAGTGAGCTCATACTTTCATCTTTCTGCTCGCAGTTGGTTTCCCACCAGTCCTTGACGTGGGGGGCTGCTTTGAGAAAAGCGAAAATAATATTTTCCTGACTAGAAAAATCATGAATAAAAAAATACCCTTCTAGTAGATTTAACCATTTATCTTCAACATCTACATATATTTGACTGTCGAAGATGGGGATTTCAAAATTAACTTGTACCTTAAAGGGTGTGGCATTTCCAGAGTAGCTGCTATAAGCTGATGCGTTGCCTATGGGTAGCCATTAAAGGATTCGGGTAAAGCAATCCATCATCGTGTTCCTTTGTCACTCGAGGGCTTCTTCGAGAAAGATTTTGATAGGATCTCCTGGCCCCTTATATTTCTTCTCATCCACCATGGGAGGCCATTAGGATTTGCGGGGTTGGTCTTGCAAAGGTTCGACTAGTTCAAGCCCTAACACCTTATATCCCGACCTCGCATGGGACTGCAAAGAAAAACAGAGAAAAAGCAGACTGCTCTAATACCATTGATTCAAATTTAAACATGAACACAAAAATTACAAATATAACCATACATATAGAGATGCAATAGAAATAATACTTCATTTCATTACTGTAAAATACTGAGATATGCTTACAAACAGAAATGGAAATAAACTAGCTAGGGCGATGGTAGCTTATCTCTGAGAAGAGATGTGGCAGCTACATGCCTTTGAACTCCATTACAATGAGGCTTGAAGGCCTATTTATTGTTGAGAAACAATGGAAAACCCTAAACATCCAAAAACCTAACCCTAGAAGATGAAACACCAAACTGTAGGCCCCGTTTGGGTAAATTGGTACATCAACTTCCCGGGGTCGTAACTTTGGCATATGATCTCTGTTTGACGCGCACCATAGCTCATTAGAAAGATATATCAAAGGAATACAACTTTGGGAGGAAAAAAAATTAGTCCATGGACTCATGTTGCTCCCAGATTTCGCAGAAAACTTCGTTTAGGGCCTCAAAATGGTTCCAGAAGTTCAAGACCCAAAAAACTGCTAAAAATAGTAAATTATGCTACAATTAAGGAAAATGAAAAATAGAAAGAGATAGTTGTTGGGGTCCAAATGGGATAGTTGAGTGGCCATCAACATCCACTTGAATCAATGGACCCTCTGGGCAAAGCTTCCAAGAATGAAAAATGTGTCTACTGCAAAACCAACAAGTTTATGATTGACCAGTCAAGAGAATTAATTAGAGAAATTCAGTACCAGTCAAAGTCATAAAATTCCATTCTAATGAGAGAATTTTCCCATTAGAACTCATAAATTGAAGCTCTCAACAATCGATGTGCACATCTAGAGGAATCAATCACCTTCCTAGAAGGAATTCTCACCAACTAGACTGGAGAAAATTATGGGGATCAAAGCAGAAAAAATAAGCCAAAAGAAGATCCTTCTGTAAATCAAATCTAGGATCTTTTTGTATTTTTTATTTTGCACCAGCAACTACATCTCAATTTATATCTATTTAGTTTCTATGAAATGTAGATGTCAAGTTTTTTTGCAACAATTTGTACGAATCTACAAGCAGTTAGTAGTTGGAAAACTGAGAACTTATGAACTCAACATCTCTGTTGATTGGGATTGTGCTCTCTTTTCCTTCCCTCTCAACTTGGATGGTTCCAAAATCCATGTAATGGGAGCTTGCTCATTTCTCTTTTTTGAATAGAAAAACCAATACCTAATTGTGTTAAAATAATATAAAATATTAAACCATTATTTGACAATTATTTCTTGCTTAATTCTCACAAAGTGATTAATAAACCATTTTTATTTGTTAATTACTTCAATCAATTTCTTAATAAAGATACTTGACCATTTTGAATATCCTTTCCATTAATTTTTCATAGGGACATATTGTTCTTTCCTTTGATAATTACATTTCTTCATTAAAGTTCACCCTATAACATCATAACATTATTCAAATTTACATCATTTTTCATCAATATATGCAACTATGTAGAATGAACAATATCACCATCATCAATGCAATAGAACATAAAGGAACAATAGAAGAAAAGCATTCACACATAGAGACACCAATACTGGTCGAAGACCAAGGCAAAACCCACTATGGGGAAAACTCTTGCAATTTCTTCTTCTTAGATTGTTATCAAATGATTCAGTAAAAGAGAGTACAATGATCTATATCTTAATCTATGCAACTAACCAACAAAACAACTACAACATCCATGAAATGAACCCAACAATATATATACTCAAAACCCTGATTCTGAAATTTGTAATGAACCATCACTGTTTTTGGTCTCTGTAGTCAATTGCCGAACACTGCAGTCATTGAGTGAAATATTCAGAAGACAGATTTCATATTTTAGGTCCTAGTAACTATTGGTGTCCAAGTGTGAATGTTGTGATTCAACCCTTTACCACATTAATATGTCAATCCGGGTGTGTACACTTTTCAAGGTAACACACAAGGTATATGCAGGAGCAAGGTTACAATCTTACATTGACCAAGGGTTCATGACTAAGAAATTAAAGCATTGCCACTCACAACAATCTATGGAAATTTTAAACAACAATAAAGAAAATACAACAAGTAAAACAATATACATAAAAATGACACATACAAAACACTTGATTAGAAGAGTGAGCCCAACTCCCTGGTTAGGGTTATGCTTAACTCACATATTTGAGAAAAATATAATAAGGCTGAAAATTTCATTAACAAGAGTTCCACTGTTACAAGGCTCAATTCTTACATCAGCTAGCTCCCCTCTCTCTTAATTGTGTCTTTTAAATATACAAACATCCAAAGGAAACTTGCAACAAACTGATCTCAATATTCAAGATGAGATATTAGAGATCTGTCCATCATGATTTCACTGGAACAAGTTGAATTTGGTTATTACAATTGGGCAATTCTAGAAAACGACCGCAATAACAAATCTGCAAATATGTCCTTTGAAGAACCTTGATTTTCTCTCAATACAAATTGGATTTATGAAATCTTCTCATTGGGAAACTGATTTGGCTTGTTATGAAACAAACCATGTCTCAGATTTTCTAGATTTGCTTTCATTTGCCCAAAACGTCCAACGCAAAACTGTCACTTCTTATGCCAACAAATTCCTGAGTTGGAATATCTAATTATTTGTTGAAGACCATATCTGCAATCTAGAAGAGATCTTGGAGGCTAAAATCATGAGTGAGGTTATAACGAATGAATAAACCAAAATCATGCATAATATTCATTAATTATTAAAAATAAATGAGATCAGATATTATTTATCCACAAGAGTATAAATGATTATGAAATGGAATTATATAATAAATTATGGTAAATAATGTGATAAAAGAATAGTGGAAATAGATGAAATGAATGTTAAGAAGTGGTAATAATAATGACAAATTAAGAGCGCAACATTCCCCCAGACTGAATATGTTGCATGCCCACATGCAACCCAATGCCTCTGTATAAAGTAGGGGAAATAATGGTTTGAAAAATATGAATGAATAATGCTCAGTGGTTTTTTTATGACATTCTCCTAAACTTTTAATAAATCAGACATTCGTGCTATTTCACCTCAATTGTTGCTTTCAACAAAATAATGTGGAATGACATCTATGGATTAACATTTGTTGAAGCTAATGTATGTTGAGCTTGTGTAAGTGATGCAGAAGGTGGAAGCCATGCAAGCTCAAAGAAAGTAATCAAAAAGTGTAGGAGGGTTTCCTTCCCCCAAACTGATTAGTTTCCCTGTCATCAAGATTTCTATAACACATCTCATGAGTATCCTCAATCAGTAATTCAACATGATTCAAAATTGGAATTAGGCCTCTTCATCCTTCTCCAAAATAATAGTAGTGTTGTTAAGCTAGGATTAAATAGAGATTGATTGGGTAAAGCAACTGTCTTTGCTTAAAGATATGAAACTTGTAGAATAAAGGAATAATAGATTAGATGATACAAAATGCCAAATATTAAATATCCTAAAAGTTTCATTCCTAACATGTAACATAAATATTTATAATTCAATAATAGATATAAACCATAACCACCATTATCTAAGAACTGATTAAATATTACCCTATGAACCATGAGTTCTAGCGAACCTTATATATGCAACAATGGATTTATCAGTAGTTAGTTTTGAGAAAACAAGGTAACCAAGTAGATCATAGTATTGAATTAACTTCTATACGATAGGCATGGCCACTGCTGCCAGCAGACATCCATAGCCTCGACAGGGATGCATTTTTAACCCATTGAGATGCTAGTGTCCCATTTATTAGAAATAAGTACATAGTTACAAAAGCATTTCAATTTACTTAGATGTCTACTGAAGATCATTGTTCTAGCTTGGTAACTAGTTAATAACAATGCCATTCACGGGATCTAAAAAAAGTGAACAAGTTAGCTCATGATGAGACCTCTTGTCCTTCAGTTTTATGACCAAAGGCCATTACCCTGACTTGGTGACCAGTAGTGGTAATGTCACTCTATTAGGACCTATGATCATGGTAGGTCGACTTGTGATGAGACCTTCTATCATTTAGTTGACTATTTATGTTTTAAAATTTAACTGTGGTTATCGTTAATCAACAAATGATCACTTAATAGACAAGGTGGCAAGCCAGCTCCTTAAGAGCTAGGGATGGTGTAAAACGTTGTGTAGTAACTATTTTCAACTCGAGTAATTTTGCTTCTCAAATACTAATAACCTTCAAATGATTGTTGATAAATATATTTTTCTTTGTTAAGATTGAGGTTTGAGGAATAATTCATTAGATAGTGATGGAAATATTTAAGTATAATTTTGTGGTCGTCATCATAAATTTTACAAGATCAGGGACTTGACAAATTAGGAAAGTTGAAAATTGCTATGATGAAATCATCTTTTTATAATTATTCCTTAAAAAATAAAATTATATTTATAGATAAATAAAGATAAATTGACTACCCAATCACTATGTCAAAGAGGACCTAGACAATTAAATGTATTTCACCATTCATTAAGTTAATGTCGTCGTGCATGATTCAAGTTCCAATGTGTGTGGATAAGTGGGGCTTACGGATTGTTATGGATTATGGTGGTAATAATCGTGGGATGTATGAGTTGACGTGAAATTTTAATAGCAATGATGACATGAATATAATACATTTTCTATCAAATGCAACACCTCCCCCCAACTAAGATATGACTGTCCTCGGTCATAATTGAAACATCAATCAAATACACGGAGTTGATTAGCGATGTACCTAAAGACTTACCTTGATGGAGTATCGACATGTGTAGAGTAACAACATTAGGTACTTAGAAAAAATTTCACCATGGAGTAGCAGCACCAGAGGAGTAACATCACTGAAAGAGTAACAACACTGAAGGAATAGCAACACCGGGTACTCAAAAAAATTTCGGGAGTCATAACATCGGCAAAGTAACAACACTGCCAGAGTAACAACAATGGTTGAGTAACAACAACGACGGAGTAACATTATTGGCGGAGTAACAACAATGGCAGAGTAACAACACTAACTGAGTAATAGCACCGGTGGAGTAACAACATTGGCTGAGTAACAACACTAGCGGAGTAACAGCACTGGCGGAGTAACAGCACTAGCAGAGTAACAACATTGGTAGAGTAACAGCGCTAGTAGAGTAACAACAGTGATGGAGTAACATCACTACAGAGTAACAACATTGGCGGAGTAACAAAACCAGTGGTGTAACAACACCTACAGAGTAACAAAAGTGATGGAGTAATAGCACTGATGGAGTGACAACACCAACGGAGTAACAACATTGGCAGAGTAACAACACTGGCGGAGTAACAACACTAGCGGAGTAACTGCACTACGAAGTAACAACAGTGATGGGGTAACAGCATTGACAGAGTAACAACATGAGCAGAGTAACAACATTGGCGGAGTAATAGCACCGACGAAGTAACAACAGTCATGGAGTAACAACACGGACGGAATAACAACACTAGCAGAGTAACAGCATTGGTGGAGTAACGACAATAGCGGAGTAACAACACTGACAGAGTAACAACACCGGTGGAGTAAAACATCCAAGGAGTAACAACATCCAACACTTACAAAATTTTTGGGAGTAACAACATTGGTAGAGTAACAACATCCAAGGAGTAACAACATCCAACACTTAGAAATTTTTTAGGAGTAACATTAATGACAGAGTAATAGCATCCAAGGAGTAACAACATCCAAGGAGTAACAACATCTGACACTTAGAAAATTTTCAGGAGTAACAGTAGTGGTAAAGACACAGGAACAAATGGATAAATATGGAGCAACATCATGAAACTTGAGAACTTCATTTTATTTTGATGAAGGAACAAAATTTGTGACTTTGAACACATGAAAAAAAACATAAGAGGAATCAGAAAAGAAACAACAATTTTATTGAAAAACAATAAATAAATAAATAACTTAAGTTGCAACGGCTATGATTTTGACTGCAGCAATGTTGTTTCCTAAGGGAATATCAATCTATTTCCAAAAACAACAATCTATCAATGGTAAATGAATGGAAAACTATTTTGGTGGAAATGACTTGGATTTTCAAATGGAAATCAATTCTCCATTTCTCCTATTATAAATCCATTAAGTAATGAAAAAGTCTTCATGTTGTTGGTGAGAAATAATGGGAATAATTTGTAACAAACTCTTATGATCAATTTCCATGACACCTCGAAAGAATAAAAATTATATGATTTTAGATTCTTAATAAATGCTGGGATGAAAATCTATTATTTCATTATCATTGCCTTCAATAATCACTTGTTCAAAAACAAATTGTCCTCCTTTATTCTCCTCGGACTTGCAAAAAATGAGTGTCTACCTATAATAAAACATGTAATCATGGAAGAAGAGAGGTGATCGGTATCTCTAATTCTAATAAATATGAAAAAAATTAACAAGTAGTTACTCTGTAAAACAAATCCATGGAAAACAAATAACAAAGTAGAGTTAATTTATTACTTGTGGGACAACAATGGCCAACCATACTAACCAACAATATTTTAATCATAACTTCTTTGTTTTTCATCTAATTTACATGATTCCAAATCCAAATGAAAGAGAATTAATAGGGATATCTCCAATTGAGACATGTATTAAAAATTCCATGATATGATATGTCAAATTACTTAGAACAACCTGCATAACAAAGTCATTTTCGATTTCCCAACTTAGACCAACAATTGATATTTTAAGCATAACTTTTTCATTTGATGACGGATTGAACTGATTCAAATTGAAGATTAAATTAGATTCATGTAAATATATCCAATAAAAATATTTTTTGAAATCATGTAGAATTTATGGGTCAAATGTGCGAAGGAACAGTCAGAAAAACAAAGTTTTAAAGGTGCTGATTTACGATAGATAGTCAGTATTTTGGTCATAACTTTCTCATATGATATCGAAATTGGGTGATTCGAATTGAATTGGAAACTAGATTAATGGGGTGATATACCAATGTAACAGGTTTCAAAAATCTAGTCATTTAGGCCTCCAAAAACAGACGGTCCCAACTCTGTTCCTGAGCTGCCTACTTGACATATTGCCAATGTTTTGGTCATAACTTTTTAATTTCAAATCAAAATTGAGTGATTCAAATTGGATTAGAAAGTATAAATAAAGGGCTACTTAGAATATAAGTAGGTTTTGAAAATATGCCCATTTTTTTCCTCAAAACATGGCTGTATCGATTGTCATTTCAATGGTTTTATCAAGCCCACACGCCCTAAGATATGATAATTTTTTTTTAATGAAGATGAGTGTTTGCAGATTTTTTTTTTTTTTCAATATAATACATCTAGATACATAATTAAATTCAAAAATTTACCATTGATATTGATATACTCAGCAAGTTGTAGCAAACACAACTCATTCTACATATAACAAAAATTATTTATATACTTATTTATTCTATTTTCTACACTAACCTATTCTACCTTGAAAAATAAAGCATACTTATGTATAAGAGTACTTCCAATGGAGCCGTTTTAGAAGTAAGGCTTCAAGTGTATACACACCCGAATTTGAGAAATGTCTGTCAATAAATACTAGGGTATGAGAGACTAACTTCCCTTCAAAATATGGTGTCAAAAATTGCTGAAGTATGGAGTGACACTGTGAACAACTGATGGAGTGAAACCAATCTTCAATATATCCTTTACTTTCTTGATTTCCCATAGTTTTCATATCATGAAGTTCTTGAGTTTCTAAAACAACTTGTTGACGCATACTAGAAGAAACCTCCTTTTCTTCCAAAACTTTTACAATTTTTGGATGTGGAACATTTCCAATCTCGATATAATTTTTAT
>Ga0115851_101542_pt1 | contig 12218 bp, 12 predicted proteins | sample InSIn2gowninarea_FD_83865 | JGI IMG/M metagenome (GOLD analysis project Ga0115851, IMG submission 83865)
TTTTTTTCTTTTTTTTTTCTTTTTCTCTTTTTTTTGTTTTGTAATCAATTTTTTTATATTTTTTTTTTTCTCTCTTTATATATATATATATATATATATATATATATATAGATATATAGATATATATATATATATATATATATTTATATATTTATATATATTTATATTTATATTTATATATATATATATATATATATATATATATATATATATATATATATATATATTTTTAAAAAAATTATTTTTTTTGAAAAAAATTTTTTTTTTTTCTTTTTTTTTTTTTTGTGTCTAAAGAGGTTTTCACCCAAAGATCTTTATTTTTTTTTTTAGATACCATTGAGCTGCCTCAAGAGGTTTTCAACCCAACAGTGGGACTCAGGTGCCTCATGGAAGTTTTCACCTGAGTATTTTTTTTCTTTTTTCTTTTTTCATGGACTTGATAGGGTAGAAGCTGAGACTTTCTCCACAACCATCACTTTCTTGCTGATTCCATTACTGAATTCTTGATTTGACAAGGGCTTCTTGTAGACCCTCAATCTATGCCCATTGACAAGTAAAGGAATAGCTTCTGTATCAATCATGACATTTTTCTATGACATAAGGCCCTAACCATCTAGTTCTTAACTTGCCTTTAAAATCCTTGTATTTATAATCATACAACAAAGCCCTCTCGCCTTCTGGAAATTGTTTATCCTTTATGTTCTTGTCATGTCAGAGCTTTCTTTTAACTTGAGTCACCTATTTGTGCAAGACGGCATGCATTCTAAACTCATCTAAACCATTCATCTAAAGAAATCTCTCTTGTTGTGCCTTGGTGAGATCTAGATCTAGTTGTGTTTCCATTCTTAAGGTGTTGTATTCAAATTCAATGCATGATCTCATAAGGAGTGAATCAAGTGGTGGTCTTCTAGGTGGTGTTATAGGCCCAAGTGGCCTCAACTCATCTATCTTCCCAGTCCTTTCTACTGCTGCTAATCACATTGGTTAGAATTCCCTCTAGCACTTTGTTGGTTACCTCCACTTGCCCATTAGCTTGTGGGTGGAAAGGAGTGGATGTTCTATGCTTGATCTTGTGTTGGATTAATAAATTTTCAATCATGTGAGATGTATACTTGCTGCCTTGATTAGTGACCAGTTCTCTAGGGTACCCAAACTTATAAAATACATTTTCCCTTAAGAACTCAACCACCTTCTCCTTTGTTGCTGCTTTGATGGCCTTGGCTTCAGCCCACTTGGTCAAATAGTCAATGCACACAATGGTGTATTACTTTTGCCTAGATGGAGGGTTAATGGGTTCAATGAAATCAATGCCCCACTTTTCAAATGGCTCTACAGTCACTTCAGGTTGTAGAGTCTTTTCATCCCTTGGGGTAGGTTTCCCGAACCTTTGGCATCGATCACACTAACTAGTATACCTCCTCACATCCTGTTGAAGAGTGGGTCAGTAATAACTAGCTTGTAGCACCTTCAATGTTGTCCTTTTGGATGAAAACTGACCTCCGTAAGGCCCATCATGACAGGACAAAAGGATGCCAAAGACTTCCTCCTCCATAACACATCTTCTCATAATTTTATCCAAGCCTAGTTTGAAGAGGTTGACCCCAATCCACGTGAATGGGGCGCTCTTCCTCACAATATTACTTTTTTCCTTGGAGGACAAATTTGGTGGAAATTGTATAGAAACAAAGTAATTTGCTATGTAAGAAAACCATTGAGAGAGAACTAAAATGGCGAATAAGTCTTCATCTAGTAACTGATCATCAACCATTCCTTTCTTTCCTGCAGGAAAAGTTAATCTGGATAAAAGGTATGTAAGAACATTCTCCTTGCCAGGCTTATTAATAATAGTTTGATCAAATTGTTGTAATAGAAGTAACCATCTAATAATCTGAACATTTAGATCAGGTTTATTCATAAAGTATTTAATTATATCACGGTCAGTATGTACAAATGTTTGGTAACCTATAACGTAATGCCTAAATTTGTTCAATGAATGCATAACGGCTACGAGCTCCTTTTCAGTCACTGTATAGTTCAGTTTGGCCTTTGACAGATTCTTACTGATGAAGTAAATGGCATAAGGTAACATGCCATCTATCTAGCCTAGAGATGCTCCTATGGCTTTATTAGAGGCATCATCATGTATATGGAAAGGAAGAGCCCAATCTAGGCCTCAGAGAATAGGTGTAGTGGTCAACTTGTCCTTTAGGGTGTCCAAGGCCTCTTAACATCTTCCTAACCATATAAATTCAAAGTCTTTGGCTAATAACCCAAATAAAGGAGAAGCTAACTTGTTGAAGTATTTTATAAATCTCCTATAGTACCCAGCTAAACCTAAAAAACTTCCAACATCCCTCTGTTTTTGAGGAGGTGGGAACCTATGGATGATGGCTATCTTATTTGGGTCCACTACAGTCCTTTCCAGCATATTAAAAGACCTAGAACAGTCCCTCTAGTCATCAAGAAATCACAATTTTTGGGACTAAGGGACAGGTTCATTTCAATGAATTTGTTCAGCACCTTACCCAAGTTAGATAGATCCTCCTAAAAGTCACACCCATAGGGTGTAAAATCATCCATATAAATTTCTACTGCATCATGGACTAGCTCATGAAAGAGACTCAGGACTGCCCTATAGAAAGTGGAAGGGGCAACAAAGGCCAAAAGGAAGGACCTTATAAGAGAAAGTACCCTAAGGATAGGTGAAGGTGGTTTTATTCTGGTCCTCTAGGCTAATCTGGATTTGATTGTACTTGCTGAACCCATCTAGGAAAGAGAAAAGATTTTTCCTTGCCAGGCCATCTAACACTTGGTCAAAGAAAGGTAGAGGGAAATTTTCCTTCTTTGTTGGTTTGTTTAACTCTCTATAATCGACACAAATCCTCCACTTCCAATTTTTATTTGGAGCCAACATCAAAGGAGAAACTCACTCACTATCCGAGATAGGGTAAATGAATCCTACATCTAACAGCTTTCACAGTTCTTCTTTGAATATATACTTGAGAGATGGTTTCATTCTCCTTTGGGGTTGTCGAACTGGTTTGAAACACTCTTTGATATAAATGTGGTGATTACACACCAAGGGGTGCACTCCCTTCACTTAATTGTAACTCTAAGCAAAGGCATTCAGATGTTCCCTTAGCATGTTGCACAACTTTTCTTCTTGGTTTACAGAAAGAGGGGTTGATTTTCAAAGTTATTTCAGGGCCAAATTCTATTGTTTTTACATGGGTAGTGTTTGAATCAGTTAAGAATAGATCCATTTTACAGTTTCTCTTGGTTTACTTTAGTACTTCCTCTAAGGACAAGGTATTGGGAGTTGGAATTTGGAGTATCTATTCAATCAAATCATCTTCATTCGGTTGTCCTACTCCCATGGAAGTTTTAGGGTACATAGTTGGGCTGAGTCGATTTCATGTTCTTCCTCCTCTTCTAGCCATAGAGGTAAGTCATGTTCTAGAGATGGCTGAGGAGGAGGGTACAAGACCAACTGCTTGGAAAGATGCCCTTTCTTTATAGTCATATTTATAACCCTACAACTGATGTAGCCATCGAAGTGGCTAACCAAGCCCTCCCAAGTATGAGAGGATAACCAAGAAGCTTGGACTTAGGTTGGATACCTAGGAAGTCTGTAGGGTACTCCCAAGAGTTAATGGAGACCATCACATCCTCAACAATCCCCTTAGGGGTTACTATGGAATGGTCTGCAAGTTCCAAGACTGTTGTGGTCTTTCTTAATGAGCCTTTGAGATTGAGTTTGAGCATGGTGTCCTTAGTCATTATATTAATGATATCCCCAAGATCAATCAAAGTGTGTGGGATAATGATTCCATTTATGTGCACATCTACTAAAGGGCTTCCAACATCCAAATACTTTGGGCAAATAACCTGCCTCAGCATTAAGTTGGAAAGTTGTCCAATGAAATTAATAGTAGGGATGCCTCTTTTTGACCTCCCTGGATGTTTGAAACACTTCTCCTTAATCAACCTATTGTAAATAGGTATATACTTGTTGGCTTGGAGAAGTGAAATTTTGACACATATATTTTTCAATTCACCCAAAAGTTCATGCTCTTCTAGGGTATGCTGGACTGGATGAGTTAGTCTTTCACAAAAGGGTGGTGGATTCATTCTAGGAATTATTTCCTTTCTTTCCTCCTCACCCTTCCTAGGTGGAGGTGGAGGGTGGTTGTCTGAGAGTACTCTCCCAGATCTTAGGTTGATTTCCTGAATCTCCACAACATAAGGAAGATATAAGGATTTCTCCCCACTGTATACTTGATGTGCCTGTCTATTTTTTGGGTTCGTATTTGCGTGGGCAGGCATTTGAGGTTGTTTAGGTGGAGTGGGGTGCAAAATTCGTGGTTGAGTAGGAGGTGAGGGAAATAAGTATGGGGCATTATTGTATGGGGGCCTCCATCCCTCAGGTGGTGCATTCCACTGAGGCTATTGTTGGGTAGAATTAATTAGTTAATAAATAAATAAAACAAAACAAAAAAAACAAAACTTAGAACAGAGGACAAGGGGACAATAGAAGAAGTTGAGAACAGGTGACAAGGGAACAATACCTGAAGGCTATAACCCTCACCTAGCAATCAATAGACCCCTTATCTACACATGACAAGAATCCTCATGCTCCAGAAGTGAAGAAAAGAATAGAAGTTTAGGGGAGATGTAGCTACAGGACATCTTGTAGGTTTCCTATAGGAAATCCTATAGTAGCCTATCTAAAAAAATGAAATTTCATAGGTTGTAATCATCTTCAGCAGAGACATCCCTATGTCCAGGACACTCCTCTAGAGCTCAGCAACAGTAGTAGGATAATCAACATCACTCTCCAATACCTGCACATCAAAGAAAACAAGCATCAAAAGAGACCAGTATGATATGTCATCTTGCTTAAGCTCTCTCGTTAGCATAATATTGTAAAAAATGTAGGATTGTGTCAGAGTTGGTTTTATAAGCAAAGTGGCCAGTTAACTACCAGTCCATGAGGAGAATATAGTTAGATCACTCTAGATCTGGCAATAGTCAAATCATAAAAAAAGGAGATGAGGACAAAAATGGTTAAGTTACAGATGATCGAAGTGGGAGATGATTATGAGGTAAGGGGGCAATAATGGAGTGGTAGTGGGACCAATGGTCCAAAAGAGGGTGCTCGTACTTAGGTTTCTAGCACACCATCACACACAATCACCCATATGAGGAAATAAAAAACTGATTTCCATGTAAAGGAGGCATTCACAATATTGAGGATTCATCAAATCAAGGTTGCTCTCTGCTCTTGAAGTAATGTCTACAGGAAAGACAATTAGTAGTTTTAAGCACAAGAGCACCTACAGGATCCTATAGGAAAACCTACAAAATCCTAGAGAAGGATCTACAGCATATAGATCAATCATCTACAGGATTATCAATTGGTATTTAGAGAGGAAAGGTCAAATGTTGGCTTTATCAGATAGTAACCAGGAGGTAGGAGCTACACCTTCCCACATTTTCTAGTTAAAAAAATATAGAAAAGCCCTCCATTTGGTTAAGGAAATTGAAGTCCAGGGGAATTATATTATAGAGTTGTCATTTAAAATCTCTCATCCGCTACAATTTGGAATTATACCCATACAAGCCTCCACAATTACTAGAGAAAAAACGACAGGGGGATTTAACAAGAGGGAACCCACAAACACAGTAAGAATTCATTAATGCCCTAATGTAGTAGAAATCTTCACAAGCCACAATTGGATGGGTTTCTTTGAAAAATGAGGGGATGTGATGATGAGGTGGCCAGAGACTTTTCTCTCTCAATCGTACCACTAGCTAGGACCCATGCCACTGCTGTGGTGAAAGGCCTTTCAATAGAAATCACCCCTGAATTCATAGGCATAATCACCACACTTCCATTAGGGTTTCTTAGGAGAGAGGAAGATAAGGGAAAGAACACTCTTACAAAGAATAAATTGTTTTTGGAAGGGGAAGAGGCAATGGAGGACAAGAATGGGGTTAGAAGAGAAAGCGTTCCATACCTTTGGAATGAAATTAGCTACCACCTCATTAAATATATATCATGTGAAGGGATATACAGTGTGGTAGATGGATACCATTCTAGGCTTCTCCAAGGAATGAGATTTGGAGCAGACATGCCTCCTTAGAACATACTAAGCATACCTTACTTTCTTCTTTAATGAATGACAGATATGAGCATCAAATTGCAGGAACGAAAACATCAACAACTATCCCTTCATGGGTTAATCAAACTTATCCTAGAAGACGCTCTCCAAAACCTAAGCCTCCCTCTTACATGGAAAACTTTCAGAGACATGCAGGTAGAGGGAGAAATAAAATATCTTTAATATGATAAAATACCCACTGCTATTGAAAGGGATGAATAAGAACAGGAGGAGGAAAATGAAAATGAGATAGAAGAAGATGAGAAAGAAGAAACAAATGAATAGATTGAGGAACTAGAAGAAGATGAGGAATAGAAAGACAAGGATGAGAAGGAGAATGGAAAAGAGGAAAGAAAAGGCAAGGAAGAATAGAGGTCTACAGTTCAATGCAAAGAAGGGGAGGAATCACCAAGGGTATCTCTAGAACCCACTGAGAAAGAGTCAAAAACTACTCTTAAAAGCAAGTACACCCATCAAGAAAAGAGGGAAGAGAGAGAGACAAACCCCATTTTACTTTAGGAGAATAAAAAACATAAGAATCAGGCAAGGAAGACCTCAAACATAGACCGAAATTCTTTTAATCATTAGAGACTCACCAAAGTAGTAAGAAAAGATAGCTCCTCTTGTGAAAAATCAAGGAGAAGGATCATCAGGACAAGCCTCTCCCAAATCTCCCATCACTTATGTTAGGATGCCTATCACAAGGTCTACCTCATCAAAATGAAAAGGTATCCTATAGGAGACACAGAAGGACCTACAACAAGTAGAGGCCATCCTACAGAAACTCTGTTAAGCCTACATGAAACTCAGAAAATGGACCAAGAAGGTATCACTTAGCAAGAAGCAAAGTAGGATGATCTAGAACTGAGGGAACCTAGTCCTCAACCCAACCTTGACTCTTACTACAAGTTCATTGAATGGGGTAGGGTCATTCCATAGAAATTTGACATCCCCTTATTCTTTGAGCTTGAAAATGAAAGCACAAGAGCACATATGTGGATGCAAATTGCCAAATATAAAGGAGTGGAGGATGTAGGCCACATGGAGGAGAAAGTAAAGGAGATGAGAAAAGAACTGAGAAATATCAGTTGGAGGCAGAGAATGCATGGCTAAGGGGAAAACTACAAGAAAGAGAAATTCAGTTGGCAGCTATGGCTAGTTTATCCTTAGAGGCATTCCATTGCAGGATGCCGACAAAGTCTTATGCCTTGTATCTCAAGGAAAAATGGCTACAATTCCAAATTAAGACTTTAGGATAGAGAAGCACTATGCCCTTCCAAGAATATATACAATTCATTGATCTGTTTGACCAAAGCATCTTGGAAGATAGAGCTAAAATTTATAAGTTTTACCTACACAACTTGGCCTTGAAAGATTTGAATGTGCGGGACCCAAATTCAAAACTAGGGGACTTGCAATTGATGGCCTTGGCATCATGGATGAATCATGAGGAGGCAAGGGTTGCAGAGATCAAGAAAGTAATGAAAAGAGAAGAAACAAAACCCATCATGATAAGAGTTGAGTAATCTAACCCAATGACTATCATCATCACCCATAACCTGATTGCAAATGGTCCTAAGCTTACACCTAGATACCTTTCTACCCAAGAGAAAGCAGTCACACACTTTAAAGACATGCTCACCCTATTAGGAGATGACAACATGCAAGCTTTCCAAAGGAGATGTAACACCTTGCCCTACAACCTAAAAATTATATAATTCCATTCTCCTAACAAAATGAGAGAGGCACTAAACAGAACACCCATGTACAAGAAAGCTATACAAAGACTCAAAGTCGATTGGATTGGCTTGACATCAATCCACCACTACTCTTAGGAATGTTGGAAGGAAGGAAGGAACAGAAATAAAGAAAGCAATGGGAAGATAGAGAGGAAGGACTTATTTTATTCACAGGAAGAAGAAACTATAGCGGAAGCATGGGATGTCAGGGAGGCCACTAGGGCAATGAAGGACATGGATATAGATTGAGTTGCTGAGAGGATGAGCAACACTTTCAATAGGGGGTTCATGATGAGCCTCATAATTGAGAAACTATATGGACCTTGATACACCTCCAAGATTATTTAAATAAACTCTTCTCATAATTCCTTACATATTTTGATTATATTTTTCTTAATGAGATGAATAAAAGTGAGATGTTATGCCTAGTCGACTATTGTGCATTGGTTGCAGGTTTTTGAGGGGAAATCATGGCAATTTTGTCTAATTAAGGATAGAAACTCGAATGAGATAAGGAGGAGAGATTGTAGGAGATAGATCCTCCTCATTTGATCCTCACTCATTCAAATATTCCTCCATCAAATCACAATAGCTCGGAGTTGCAAGCAGTCGAGTGATGAAGATCAAAAGGCAACCGAGCTATTGACAGTCAAAGAGCCAGTTCATTTTGAGTTTAGGAGAAGAGCATCCCTAGATTTAATGAAGTTGTTGGAGACTTCAGTTGTATAAATAAAGAGGCCTAGAGCCTCATTAGGATTCTGATTTTTCATGTAAGAGCACTAAGCATTTTTCGAGTTCAAGACTTGTGGAAGACATTGTTATGTAATTTTCTAATATGATAATGAGAATGAGCATTTTCTTGATCCAACATTGAGTTGACTCAGAGAACTGAATCTCTTGGGTTAGGGCCCAACCCTAGCAACAAAGGCTCCTCTTCTTGTATTTGTAGGCTTAGTTGATTTCATAGATTAATAGTTGAATTGGTTTTAGCATTATTTCATTACAAGTAGTTGTGTATTGGATTAGTTTCCTTCCATTTGTGAATTTCTTTAGTAGTAGCCTAGGAAGATAAAGGAATACCAAGAATATGATTGTAGGAAGTTTTGGCCTCACTCCTCCCTTTAGGGACCATGGTTTGAGGAAAGAAATCTTATGTAGCCCCAAAAACACAGAATTCTGATTTGTTATGAAATTTAGGGTTTTTTGCTACTTAGCCCAACATCTTTTTAGTTTTCAAGAATAGGATTTAATTGTCATTTCGGATATCATTAGCTTTTATTAGATCTCATAAGGGTTTCGCATTATTCTGCAAATTTTTCCATGCATGAAATAGACAACTACATAATGAAATTTTGTTTTCTTAGTTGATTGAAAATCTTTCTCATTTGATATGATTCATGGATAAATTCCAGTGATTGATATAGTGTAGGAGTTTCAATAGTGCAGTGATATCTCGTGGCCAACAACCCAAATCTAACTTCATCCATCCATGATCATCAAAAGACACTAAGTCCCTCACCCAATCCGTCATTCCATAAGAACAACTCTCTAGGGTTGTTGAGCAAATCCAACCATCTTACAAAATTTGTTTTGAGCTCTGAAGAAGTCCTAGTCACTCTCTTGCCTTATTTCTCCCACCTTTCACCTTCCCTAATCCCTAAACCACCTTCCAAATCACTCATATTTCTCTCAGCCGAATCCTGTACAAATATAGGGGATCTTGTAAGAGCATTAGGACATCTTGTAGGACAACCTATAGTGACCTATTTTGAAGCCGAATTGTGGAAAATGCATCTAGGAAGATAGGAGAAGACCCCTACTTTCCTCCTAAGCCATTTGAACTTCCACCACCATCTCTAACCCACTTGCCACATCACCAAAATGAGTTAGCATTTAATTTTTCACACAAAAAAGACAAAAAGGAAAAAAAGAGTTATTGTGTTCATTTACATGCATAGTAGTAAAATGTTTGGTTATTTCAGATCACATACCTAGGACAGGAGGGTTACACAAATGTTAAGTTAACATTCTTTTGACGCAAAGCCTCTTAGCAATTAGTTATATGAATGGTGTGTTTAAGAATTTGATTTCAGTCTTTCCTTACTATAGTAGACAAGATTTCAGTTAGTGAAAAATTCCCTTTTCCTCATTGGTAATCAAGCTTCTTCTGAATCAATAGAAGGCTGGTTTGAGAGATCATAGTGGTCTATTGCTAGCTTAGTAGTTCAAAAGAGTGGGCCCATCACATTTTCTTGTGTATAAAAAACTGTCACCTCCAAGTTTATACGAACCCCAGGTTGATAAAGTAAATTTGGTAGCCCCAGGAGTTGCAACATTCTTCCTACAATACCAGTGCTCATCAACCTCCAGGTCCATGTAAAATCTAACAGGTCCTCGTTCTCGTTGGAGAAATGCTCAAGGAACACTTTTTTATAGAGATTGTGAGGTTCTGGTAGCTGGTACATTAGTTGTAGGTTGTCTAGTGAGAAAGACCACATAATCTTTTTCGTTTTATTCTTGAAGGTTTTGTTTGAGATATCTACCTCATCAATTACCCATTTTACCATATCTTTGTATGGTATTATCTTTGGTCTCGTAGCTGTTCGGTGCAAGAATGAACACTCTATTTCAAAATAGGATGCGTCAGATGACTCATGAGCAGCAGACGTGGCATTTTTTACCAGAGGCCTAGGCTTCTCTTCTTCTAACAAGTTATACATGGTTTCCAATGTTGTAGTTCCTCTGCCCTTGTTGCGTGTTATATCAAAGAAAAGTGGTACCATGTCTGATTTCTTAGATGCAATCGCTTTTCCTTTCTTCGCCATTCTTTCTAACAATGTTTTTTATAGAGGTTTCCTGAAATGGAGCAATAGAAGTTATGGGATAAACGGAAAGAAAAAATGACAGTGAGAATTAAATGGTACAGTTAACCTTGAAAGGTGACAAGGAAGGAGCTTTTATTTAAAAAATATATGAAAAGATATCAAATCACGTCAAGTCTCTCTTTAACATTAATTCCATTAAACTTATTAAATATGCACTAAGATCTTTTTTTTTCTCGGCAAAGACTAAATTCTATTAACTGAAAAGTAAAGTAATATTACAAGGAGTTGAGGTCTCAGATAACAATACCCGAGAGCACTCAACGTAGCAAAATTGCCCCGGTATAGAAGGAACCTCGGAAGACTAGTTACAAAAAGCTAGAAAACATATGTAGAGCCCAGAGATAGACCAGTAGAACATAAGAATAAACGTGAAAGAAAGATAGACATTTTCCTTGGCAAACCAGAGGATAATTATACTACCACTATCCTAGAAGGAAACAAAATCATCTAGTTGAAGATTCTGAACCATGACTGGAAACAAAACTACTTGGATAGTCATCAGAAATGTCAGCAAAACCAAAAAGAGAGAATGAACAGGCCCAGGTGACCTTAAACTTCCATGTCCTCACTAGGAGGCTTCCCCATAACTGGACATGTGCTTCCAATCAACAAATCTTCACTTCCAGCCTTCTCGCCCTCTGGTTCCACAGTGGGATGATTAGTGGCTCTAGAATTCCCTTCCCTGACCACCGAGATAATCTCTTCAAGGGGAGGGATAACGTTGGGAGCTTCATCCATGCCAAGCCTTTCTCCCTTACGTTTCTTTGGGCTTCCCCCATCTGTAAATTTCTCACTCCTTTGAGAAGGCTTAGGAGCCACACACCTCAGAGGATAAACCTGGTTTTCCTCTTCCAAAAGGATAATGGTGATATGAGTGGTGATCAATGGCCTGTTAAGATTGCTTTGGAACTTGAAATGAGTGGTTTGAAATGCACTATTCGGATTTGGCTTGCGAGTAGGGCTAGGAGGAGGCACATTCGCCGGAGAGGAGGGGAGATTGATAGGAGACAGATCAGGGTCCACAGAACAGCTTACCTTCGAACGTCTTCAGCTACCACGTCGCCCCCCTGAATGATTCCTCCCACTCTAACGAACCATATTGAGGTGCGTAGGGGAAGGCACTGAACAACCAGGAACAATGACTGGAGAGCAAAAAGATTGCACCCAATTCGAAATTCCAGAACAGTAGAAAGCTTACCGCTTATGGCAGAGTTTCTCCTGCCATCAAGACCATTAACATAGCAATGCCACCTCCAAGATAATGAGGTACAGGCATGAAGCTTGCCTCTTTGTGCAGAGACCTGCTTTCCCCCTAAATCCGCAACAAACCAAGGCCTGGAGCAAGAAGACGTTCGAAGGTAAGCTGTTCTGTGGACCCTGATCTGTCTCCTATCAATCTCCCCTCCTCTCCGGCGAATGTGCCTCCTCCT
>Ga0115851_101543_pt1 | contig 12210 bp, 11 predicted proteins | sample InSIn2gowninarea_FD_83865 | JGI IMG/M metagenome (GOLD analysis project Ga0115851, IMG submission 83865)
AAACAAATAAAAACCCATTAAGTTTTCTAGCTAACTACTTTAGATTTACTTCAAATACTTTAATGTAAGCATCACACGAATTAACATAAATAAACCACACTACACACTTACCATGTTCTGCCACTTGTGATATATTCCAGTTATATCTTGTTTCTTCCATTCTTTGAGATCAAATACATTCATCCCATATGCCCAACCACAACCATTAGGATCAAAGTGCCTGGCTATGTGAGGATTGGAAAAATTAAGGTATTTGTCAAACCGGTGAAAGGATTCTCCACAAGTTTCCACTGAACCATTAACCTTGCCATGAATATCTACTGACCACAAGGCTGTCAAATCTTTCTGCACCACAATATCATCATCCCGGAAAAGGATCTTGCCCAATTTTGGATAAAATTGTGGAAGATAGAAACGAAGATGATTTAGCATGGATAAATATTTTGGATTTCTATATTTCAAATTGGAGGAACCTGCTGAGAGTGTAGTCGAGTGATCTGCCTTGAAATAATACTCTTTCATAGCTACGGATTCAAGTTGGCAAAGAACAGGGCAATAGGAGGAATTGAGCCATTTAAAATCATCAAGATTTTCTACATGTATTAGAACTTTCCTTGGGGGATTACGTAAAAACCACATATTCATGGCCCCAAAATTTAACTTGTCTGTGATGATATGAAATACATGTTTCTAAGATTCCTGCAAACACAAATTAATCACCTACAATCAGATCAAAAAATTAAATGTAAAATGCAGCAAAACTGGCGGACTTCCAAACTTTAGAGTATTTTAAATTAATAACAATTCACCTTAGCATTCATGATAGTTGAATTCACATCCACAGATGCAGCCAATAAATTGTCAAAAAATGATGCATAGTGATAAAGAGTCAGATCCTCTAACTTGTCCGTTTTAGGAAATTTCACTTTTCAAGGGTAAGAAACTAATAATCCATGGTCAATTGCATGGACAGACAGTGCAGGCCCTTGGGAATAGTCTTTGTTGCAAGCTGACTTAAAAATGTACTTTCTTTTTCAAGGTCGTTACTTGCTCGTCTACAGACTGAAGCATGGATCGCAAATTCTTTGTTACTATCACACAATCATAAAATTGTTCTCTAGCCTTGGATAGGACATCACCCATAACCTTTATCTTCTCAAGTGCACTAAAACATTCGTATCAATTATCGGCCATGAAAAAGAGAATGAAAAGCAGAAAGATTGACACACAGACTGCAACTGTAAAAGAAACAAAGGATATGAACACCAAATGCAAATGGAAGTACTTACTACTCTTGATTTAGAAGCAACCAATGTGAAAACTATTACCTTTGAGGTAGATCAGAATCTACATTAGCCTCACCCAATGTATGCTGACATTATTCAATATGAAGCATCAATTCATGGTATAAATCAAGATTATTCCTAGCCTCAGAAATGCTTGAATACACCCTATCCATGATCAGTTGGTTGTGCATCAATCTAATAGTGGAGTCAGAGTTCTCGTTCTCATTCTCCCGCCTCCAAATGCTATATTTTTCTAGGAAAACAAAATCTACCTCCTTGGAAAGTTTAATTGTTGCGTTTTCAAGTTCAACTCGTTTTTCTTCATCCTGTTGGATCAACTCTATTGACCTTTTCTCCCTCCTCTTTTTTCTCAATTGCTGTAAGCATTAAACTACTCTAAATTAAAGAATACTATGCTACAATCTAAGAAATATAATTTTTTTCTATTGGGGAAGTAACATTCAAAAAGGATTTTGGAAAATAATATAACAATTCCCTTTTCCATGAGAGCAAAAAGTAGCGATCTAGTGCAGCAAAGAATTTTACCCTCCGCAAAACTTTTGTTGGAATTTCTTCAAGCTGCAAATGGTCTACATTTACAACAACCATTATCTTGATAGTTTGACTATACATTATCTAACAATAGGCTACCAATAGCAAAAATTAGATAACCAGGGAAAATTAAAACTTACCATCAAGAGCATTCTCTTCGACATCTCGATGTTCACTTCCTGTGTCATCCTCTTGAAATCTCGTAAGAAGTTCTTCATCATTAGAAGTTTTTTTCTACACCTCATCATTCATTTTACCCCACTCAGGATTTTCCTTGCCTTCTTCATTGAAGATCACACCATCTTCTTGCGAATGTAACTTTTCTGAGTTGTCTCCAGAAGATGTTTGCATTTTCTTGATGTACACTGTTAGAAATAGAGAAGCACCCCTACCAATGTCACATTTCACTTCCTACTTAACACAACCCTACTCAACTACATAGATCATCATCACACAAGTTTCCTTACATGTCCAATAGAGAAAATAACCAAAATATTCACAAATCGTACCTCAAAGTTAGGAAGATAAATCATTCCGTCCAACAATATTTAAGTTTAGAGTTCCCGAGTCCTTTGTGTTAGCTATTATGACATCAATCACTTGCCCAGTAAATAAAATTTATTTTCAATTATCTGCTCAATAGGGGAGAAAGCAAATTTAAGTTATCCAAATGCTGCAAGTTTCTTATACTTGCCTCCTTTGGGAAGAGAGAGTCAATGCTCTCTGTTAAAATCTGCTTTCTCCAGTCATCTGCCTGTTCCTGTGAATCCCACAGACAAATAGATAAGAGTGATTTTAAACATATGACAGAGCTCCATTATCCTCAATAATTCCTCTCTATTTCAATCCACTCAGGTCGATTAAATTTCAGTTTAGGGACACTATTTATTTTCTGGGATTAGACTAATGTAAGTGCAAGTGCATTGCCCAAATCCTGAAAAAGAACAAAATGGCCATAGAAAAATAGAATTGGTTTTCAGGATGTGGAAAGAGAGTACCATTCTAACAGATCCATCTCCTAAGAAGTTGTGCCCTGCTATTTTAAATGACAAAAATTGCATAAAATATCAGGTAGAAAGACTTGATGGAGAAGAATATATATAAAAATACTAAAACGCTAAAAAGGGGGTTGCTTTGCTATCATGCATATGCTAAGATCGAGATTTCATTACACATCAATAATAAAATGGTGTGTATAATATCTATTGTTTGTTTTGGCCAATGTGCTCTGAACACTGTGTGAACAGTGTGAAAATGATATGTATAGCAAAAAGTAGCTGGTGAACAAGATTGTTGTTGTGAATTAGGTCTAGGTTGGGTGGATCAGAATTGGTTTTAGCTTGACTAATGAGAAGTGGATTTATATTTATGGATGGAAAATGAGACTAGCTTGAATAATGAGTGGACAGGAAGAATGATTGTTACCCTTCCCACCTAGATTCAATTCCCACAAGATTCAATTCCCATGAGTAAGATGTTGAACTGAGTTCTTAACAAATATATTTTGATAATACCGATCCATCTTATGCAGAATCCAATGCACTCTTAGTACCATCCTCCTTGGAATGAGGAGTGCCCAGCGAATTCACCGACTAGTTGCTAGCGAATTTACTAGTCAGATGCATTTCCCTTTGTTAAAAAGGGGAAAAAGCATTGTTATTTCTTGCTATTGAGATGAATGGTTTCATTATCTTTGGCAAGGAAAATTACCCTAGGGGCAGTTGGTAAAACCTTTGTTCTTGCATGAGAGAGGTACAAACTTTGAATCTCTCTCCTGGTAGGTATTGTACTGTGTTAATGTAGATATGGAGTTCACAGCTTCACACAGATCAAATGAAATGAAACCTATAAAGAAAACTCACGAAATCTCTATAAAAATTCTAGAGGTGCTAAAATTTTGACAGTAAGCGAGGAAAGTAAGTTTGATAACATCTGCGCCTTTAGATCCTGTGAAAAAGCTAAAAGGATAATCAAATTCCAAAGCAATTCCATGGGGTTTTCGTTCAATGATTAACTGAGGGTGGTGAAGGAAAATCAAATTTCGAAGTAGGTCCATGGGGTCTTGGTTCAATGGTTAACCAGGGGTGGTCATAATTCCCTGTGAAGGCTCAAATCACATAAATACATTGTTTAGTGGGTTCTCAATGAAAGGGATCTTTCTGAAATAGTATAAGACGACTACACTTCATTGTAATGGAGATCCTACTTGAATGTTGTAAGAAGTCTACACTTCATTGTAATACTACCATATTAAGAAAGGGAATGCTTGCCAATAAAGATAAATTAAACACTATCCCACCCCAAAAAAAGAGACAGAAGCAACCTAATGAAGGAGGAGGGTAGGAATAAGCTTATCAGTGAGGGAGGAAGGTAGGAAGAAGCTTACCAGCAAGGGTGGAGGGAAGGAAAAAGCTTACCAGTTGTAGATGCAGATGCAGAGTGATGAAACCTAGCTGCTAGAAAAGCCAATGGCATGACCACAAAGATAACAAGGAAGCCGACCACAGCTATTCAATGATGAAAACCCCGACCTCCCCATCCTCCATTTCTACCACGCTGGTAGCCATGCCACCCTCCATTCCACACACCTCCTCTTTTCACAGGCATCTTTAGCTCTCAACCCTAACACCACTTTTCTCCTTCTCCTCCTCCTAAACAGATACTGACCAATGCAACCCTTACTCAATCATAATCCTCTATATCGAACCCATATCATTGTTAGCATAAATATATGAAGTTAGAAACAACTAAAAAAACCCTTAGATCTCATATATACTTCAGATCATTTGATAGAAAAATCTACCAAAGGCATTATGAAATGTATAGATCAACTGATTTCATGTAGTTTTGAGAAAGAAAGGGACATTGACATGGTAAAAACCTAGATGAAAATGGGCATAGGGGTTGGAAGTAGATAGATTTGAGGGTCTCTATATCTGTTAGCCTTTTTTGTTAAAAAACCAAAACATATAATTAAGGGAAACACGTCATTCTGATTCAGATGCCAACATAGATGTTATTATTAATTAGAATCCTCACCAGTCTGGCTGACTATTCATACACTACGACGTAGGCATAGGAAGAAAAAGTAGATGGCATTGGGTATATATGATGCCCCTCAACTTACTAATTTAACTGAGTAGGTACCGACTTGGCATACCTCACATTGAGGCATGTGAAGGTAAAGGGAATGCTAGGGGGTAATTTGATGCAAAGCAAGGGTGAGTTATGCCTCCCTTAATGCACGTCATGAGACTATGTTTAAGATTTACTATTCTGAAGCTGTGAGAAGACTAGAGTGTAAGCACAAGAGAGAAGCTAAACATATTATGATATAACATTTAAAATGGTGACTTGTTCATTGATGTCTCATTCAGAATGAAGAGAAAAAAATTGATGATTGGGGGAGAGAAATGATGAGTGTTCTATTGAGTAAAGGAAATACATCATTTTGAGGCCATGGATAGATCTAAATGTCTGGGATGCCAATGTTAGTAAAATGTTACCTAAATGCCTTATGACTACCACATGGATGAGTGTTACACTTACATTATTGATGCACTAACCATAGGGAGTTGGTATAATATCCATGGTTATGGGTGGTTACAAAACTAGGTTTTCATATACCTATGAAGTGAAAGGGATTCAAGTACCCTTTCTTCAAGATAGGAGTAAGGTTGTAAGCTTTAAACCAGCCGACAAAGAAATTTTTTGTTAAAGAATACATTTTACACATCCCGTGTCTATGAGTACGAACCGGTTTATAAACATAGTTTTGGATTAATGTCATAGAACCTCTAGAAGTTGTTTTGATTCCCAGAAAACATGTTGTATGTTGTCATCTACTTTGAATTTTCGACAAGAAACAGTTGGTCCTTTATCAAGACTTGACTGTACCAACATGGACTGAAGAAGAGGTTATTAGCATTGCAAACCCTCTTCTCAGATTAGTATGTCAATTTTAAATTTAATAGAAATTGGCAATAAAACATATGATGTTCTAGAAGCTAAAAGACAGACAACACATGAATCTACAACTTCTTACCTCTATTGTTGTCATGTTTAGCTTGCCCTGTCAAAATGGTATCAAAGCTAAGGTGAGGGCAAGGTATCAGAGCTAAGATGAGGGCAAGCCCAAGCAAGGAAGAAATAAATCACAAGAAGTTTTCTAACAATACTAACCTCTTTCCTCTTCAAAGTTCAGTCATCGTGAAGCATAGAAACTCCTACTGCAAAATTCTAGGTTGCAGATCCCAAAAAGGAAATGAGATCAAGGCCTCATCAATCAAGCATCTCTAGGATAGAGCTCTCTGTCAAATTGTTGGTCAAATGATCTATATTTAAGGCCTTTTTTCATCACTACAACCAAGAATCTTTGATTGCTTTAGGGTCAAATCTTCTATTATGAAATCACCCTTGAATTGAATTTGGTTTGGGGATAGTGTCTCACTCAGAATTCTTTCTTTGTTGTAGGTTTATATAAAATCATATCTGAAGCTATAAATTTCCTAGCATCTAAGTTCATATATATAATATTATTCTTGAGCTCATTGACATGCCTTTGGCCTTGTTTTAGGGCTTTTTTTGTCTCACAGAGAAGTATAAAAGGCTACAAAAGGTGAAGTCGCCTTGGCCCTTCGGACATCAACCAAGAGGGTTTGAAAAATAGTGTTCGTGGTTTTCCATTGGGTAGATGCTTATTGAAGGTAAAGGATCAACCTTTGTGTATCTTTGAGATTCTGGTATCAAAGGAAAGGGGGTTCACGACAAATAAAGATCATTTCAAGGATCTTGAAATCGAAAACACAATGTTCTAAAATCTCATTTAAATAGATATTACTGTTATTGATGTCTAAAGCCAAATCCATCTCAACATTTCTTCTCATATCAGCTCATTGAGGCAATGAGGACACACAGGTGGGTTTAGCCTAGAGCCATCACTTTTTATATCATTTTTACATATTGGGTTTAAAAAACCTTTATATACTCTATTTAGTAATTTCTGGTACCCATGATCGGTGCATGCTACACGTTATTTTTCATAGCTTCCAAATTTGCATTCCATCAGTTAAAGCTAGGATAGAATTAGTCTTACTCAAAGAAGTCTATTTTATTTGATGGATTCAAACTGAATTTAATTTACTATGTTTTTTCCTTTCCTTTAATTTACTCTGGTTTCAATAACCATCAAATCTTCCAAAGCTAGAAATTTGATAACAGAACTGGAGTCAGATAGAGACTTACCACTACGAGAAATGGATACAGTCGAAAGTTATTTCCTAAGGCTTGGAGGGTTGACAAGCTCTAGGAATTTTTTTCCCTCTTCCCCAGATTTATCAACGACCTTTGCTGCAGTAGCCTCCGAGGGGTTTTTACTACCTATGCTAGGGAAAATGTATGATTTCAAAGGGGATGTCCAACAACTGAAACTTTCTTATTAGTTACTCGAGTCTAGAATTTCTGGAATAGGTCTATCAACCTCTTTCACTACCTTGGAGGAGAAGGTGACAACATGTAGAGAGAGAGGGGTGCTTTCTGGGTGACGATGCAAACGAAAAGCCCTGTTTGAACCTTATGTGGGTCTGGGGTTCCGTAGCGAAATCAAGGAGTTGCACAAGTTCCTATTAGGTGTCCCGTTTCTTGCACAAAACCACAAAAATTCCCTCCCTCTATCAAACTGGAAGGGAAAAATAGGATACTCGTAGCAAAACTTTGGTCTCCATTGCTAAAACTTCCTCTAGAATTCAAAAACTCATGGTTTGAACAAAATTGCTGAAACCTTCTCCAGAATTCGAAAATCTAGGATATGAACAAAATTGCGTCACAGATTGTTCTTCTTCCATTCTTGAAATCTCCTTGAGGGTGCTCCGTGAGGGTTTGAACAAAAATGGCATTGCCCACCTCAAAATTTTATTTGGTGACTAGTACGTGGGAGACAAAATGTCTTAAAAAAAGTTATTAAATTGCCATAGTATGTTTTAACAAGCTCTTATGAAAAAAATTATATATATCTTCTAATGCCTCTCAATGTCTTCAATGCAGAATTTGATTATGATAAATTTAATAAATAAAATGAAATTTTAAGATGAAATTAAATAAATTTCGTAAAAATTTATTCATGTAGTAGTGATTCAATGGAATGGAATCATTTTTAAATTCTTTGGAAAAAAAATTTCACAATGTTTTCAGATATATTTTTTTTCTAGACAGTTTCACTTTTTTCAAAGGGGTAAGAGGCGATAGTCTCTTGTAGTAGTGATTCAATAAAATGGAATCATTCTTTAATTTTTTGAAAAAATTTTCCATGATGTTTTTATACATTTACCCTTTTTCTAAAAAGTTTCACCACTTTCAAAGGGGGAAGAGGCAATGGTCTCTTGTTGCTCTTTCAAAAAATTTATCATGTCACTCCTTGTCAAAGGGACTAGAGTGACATGCTTCAAAATGTCACATTCTACCATGGTTTGAGTCCATATTTTAAGCGAATGAAGTGGAAGTATCTCTAAGCCTGTTTCGGTGTACAGTTAAAAATGAACATTTCACTATCATTCTCATCTTCAAATAAAAGCTCATGGGAGAGTTCACTCTTCTCTTTTTATAAATATGATAAATAGTTTACATATGGAAGAGGGTATATCTTGGCTACAAACATGGGCTATAAAGGTTGGGGCAGCATGGGATAACAATAGAAAGGTCTATTGACAAACGTAGATCCTGCCAATCTCCCCCCACGAATAGGCATTGGTGTAAAATGGCTACATGAATATTCAAAGGAAATATAGGATGAGTATTGTGATCGCAAGCTGAAGTTTCATGAACAAGAGATGGGAAAGGATATTGTTGGGACTTTTAATAATAATTTAAACCAAGATACGTAAGCTTAGAAACCCCAAGGGGAAACCCAAGATAAACATATGAGCTCTAATGATCGTCCGATTCATCCAATGCTACTTCTTAACAAAAAGTCTATTATTGGTGTTGGTGGATAAACAAAAAAAGGAGAGGGATGCTAATGATAGGGAAGGGAGAGTGAAGATGAGATAGATGAGATCGACGTTTCCCCTAGACAAAGCCATTTCCCCTATCCTCCAAAGTTTGTTTCCTCTTCTTAATGAAAGGTATATTACATTAAATATATAAATAATTATAAGCCATGCATTTTGACTCCCTTATACATTCTTTTTGATTAATGAAAAATCTCTGACTTACAAAAAAAATAACACACTATCCTCAAACACAATGTAATAAGCAAGCCCCCATCGATGTTATGCACTACTTTAAATGGTTCTAATAGCCTTCGATGGCTCTAACAATCATAGTTGAATGTATATGATGTTAACTAATTTAACTAACAAAAAATGCCTTTGACAATGATAACTAGACTTGCACTCCATTTAATGCATTGAACAATCAAGTGAGGCTTTAATAATTGTAACCAAACATACAAGTCATTGAACAAGTTAAACAACCTAACACAACTTTAATAGTGATAACCAAAATGTACAATTACTAATCAATTGACCATTGTGTCATTCCTGTAACATGTGAAATTGAAAATAAATGTTGTTGATGGGGTTGACCTATCTAACATATCTCCCACAATTGTAGTCAAACATGCATGTTGATTCGGTTAATCTCCTAGATAATGTTAATCAAAAATACATGTTAATATCCAACCTAACATGTCACTAATAGTGACAATGGAATGTTCATGTCAATGGCTAAGCTAATTGACCTTATATGTTGTTCATTGAGATGATTAACACATATCTCACTAAGCTGACCAAGTTGACAAACAAAGTGGAGTGTAGAGGAATTCATAGATTGATATATATCGTAAACAACGTGGGAGAGACAAGATTCCCATGCTTCACCGTACTTGTCTTCTTGATTTTCAGTTCGATATGTTGAGGATATGGTTGATGGTTTGATATTGAAGTCAAAATCCTTCCTTGACCCTTTAGCCAAAGAGGTGTCTCCTAAAGTATCTCCAATAATATCCTATGAAGAGTCATAACCTTTAACTTGGAATTATGGCCCACCATGATCATCTAATAATTAATTGAAATAGCACTAAACCCCAATTTAGGGATTGGGTGAATCATATGATGGGACTATGCTAGTGGGAACCCTAAATAAAGGACTTGTAAACCCCTTGATTTTCTACCTTGATGTCATTCATCTCGCAAATTTCTTGTTGGCTACACAAGTCCTAGAAAACATGACAAGGAAGACGAGAGGGAGTTGACAAGGACATTAGTTTGTCCTAGAACATCATAAAGTGCATCCACATGGATGAACATGGAATGGGAATTAAGGTCATAAACTAGACTAGAGTGTTAGAGAAATAGGGTACATCGAAATTTTTTTAGAGTGTCCCAATGGGAAATATACAATTCTTATCTCCTCTAAAATACAATATGCATTTATTGTGGTGATAGTAACCACAAGATTCTTAGAACTAGTGGTATAGTGTTTTGTCATGAATGAATATGTGGAAAAGAAATATAAAGCTTTTGACTCACTGGCATAAAATAGTCCATGGTGCCGAATCAAAATTTCAAGGGACATGTCAAGGATATTTGGTAAAATGGGGTTAGTAGCCAAAGGATACCTTTGAAATAATTTAAGGAGAGTAGGGAATATTTAGAGGAGGCCAACTCAAGAAACCATCAGCAAGAAAAGGGGGAAAGTATCTAAAAAATATGGATAAAGTAAGCATCAAAATCCCCATCCTTGAATGACATGGTGGTTTACACAGGGATTATGATAGAATATGGGATGGAGGGTAGATTGGCATCGTTAGAAAATGAGAGACGGGTTTTATATACTAAAGGAATATGGGATGGAGGTTATGTCTAAGTTCAGGGAGGCTTTTAGCTTTTCTGGCAAGGATGGAGGTGGATGTATCACAACAAAGGAGCTTGGTGTTGGCATTATGATTTTGGTTTGTCTCCATGGTACAGGTGTTGTACTTGATGGCAACTCATTCAAATGGAAAAACTCTGATCAGGCTCTCAAATTAAGTAAAAATAAAGAGGTTCGTAGGTGCTTAGTGCAAAAGTTGCGTACCCGCAGGTACGCCGACCAAGAGGTGCGTACATATACTCAGGTTCCCCGCTCAGGAGGTGCGGTCCCCCAAATTCACTCTCTCCAAGGCAAAGAAGCGCGCTCACGTGGGGTTTATCATGTTTGGTTCGTGGTATTTGGCCCATCGATCATGATCCTACGGTTTTGGCCTGCGGTATTGTTTTTATATTATTATTATTATTGAGCCCCATGCTTTTGGGTCCCTTGTATTAGTTCTCTATGGTTTTGCTTCATGGTATTAGTAAAGGCTCACCTATAAAAGGGAGAGGAGATCACTTGGCAAGTCACTGGTAAAATTTTGAATATCTCATGATCTGAAATATTGGGTTATCGGTTTAAAAGCTAGATCTAAATCAAGGTGAAATTGAAAGGCGAATCTATTGATAAGTTGTGATCTCTCGAGCGCTTGATCAGATCTGTGGATTTGACTATCTGTGACACATCGGTGGACTGCTAATTTGGCCCTAATCAAAGGTTCGCAGGTGATCAACGGTGCAAGTGCGGGGGTACGCAGTACAGAAAAAGGCGCAGTGCGGGGGTACGCAGAACAGAAGAAGGCGCAGTGTGGGGATACGCAGCGCAGAAAAAGGCCCAGTGTGGAGGTACACGGCGTGATAGAAGGTTCAGTGCAGAGGCACAGTAAAGGTACGCAGCACGACTGAAGCCGTAGGTGTGTAGGTACGCGGTGTGATAGAAGCCGCTGGTGCTGGGGCACAGTAGAAGTACGTGGCGCAATCGAAGCCGCAGGTGCGTGAGTACGTGGTGCAGCAGAAGGATCTCTGCGGGGATACGCAGGGACACAGAAGGTGAGCTGCGGTATACGCAAAGGCACAGAAGGTCAAGTGCGGAGCCACGCAGATCAGATAAAGAAAAACTACGGATCTGTCTTAAGGCATTTATTGGCTGACTTTTCTCTGTTGATAAGGTGTTCTGGGTTTTGTTTACTGTTACTGTTGATCTGGTTACTGTAGTTGACTGTGTTATTTACATATACTTGATGATCAATTGATGTTCATGGATCCAGTTTGAAAATTTATGAAAAGTGGTCCTTGAAAGAAAAGAAGTAGGGGGTTGTAGATCTCTTCCAGGAGAGACTGGAAAACGAGAGAGAGTTGTAGCTCTCTGCAGGTTGCAGCCTACGTACTGGTAAAGGACTGCACCAGTACAAAATCATTGTAAAAGAAGTTTCTAATTGAAAGAAGATAGAGACATATTGCAGCAGGTGGTTTTCACCCACATTGGGTTTCCACCTTATATCTGGTGTTCTATGGTGTGACTATCT
>Ga0115851_101544_pt1 | contig 12204 bp, 10 predicted proteins | sample InSIn2gowninarea_FD_83865 | JGI IMG/M metagenome (GOLD analysis project Ga0115851, IMG submission 83865)
TATATATATATATATATATATATATATATATATATATATATATGTATGTATGTATGTATGTATGTATATAATCTTTCAGTTTTTTTTTTTTTCAAATTTTAGTTGTATTCTTTATTTTTATTGTTATATTTTTTAATTTTTTCCTTAAAATATATTTTTTTTAAACATTTTTTGTTTTAATTTTTTTTTTTGGTCTTTATTTTGATTTTTTCAAACAAGTTTTATGGTTGATTTTTTTTATTTTGTTTTATTTTTTTATTTTTATTTTCTTATATATATATATATATATAATGTTTTTTAATTTGAGTCCTAATGATGAACCATAGAAAATGGTTTGAAACACATCAACACTGAAAACTATTTTGTGATTTCTCGAGAAGATATTTTGCATATATTTTTTTATTTATTATTTTTTTAATTTTTTTTCTTTTTTATTTTTTTTTTACTTTTCATTCTTTTGAGTCTTTTAATTTTTGTTTAGTTTTGTGTTTTTCATTTTTATTTATTGATCTATTTATTTATTATTTTATTTAAATTTAATTTTTTTGCAGGGTCTGCGACGATCTTAGACTAGCAACCTGACCCCATTATGTGTTAATCTCATAGTTGATTTTAAATTTTTTGTTGTAACAGATCAAGTATTTGCCCACCCAGTGTCAATTTCATGGTTGATTTTTAAGATTTCAATGGAATAGGTTGAGATCACTGACACTGCATGTCAATTTAATGGTTGATTTTTAAATTTTCATTGCAATGTGTCAAGTTGTCTTAGGCTAAGATTTTAAAATAGTGATACTTTTAGCATTTAAAAAATAAATTACTCTTGGTATAGTGATTCTTTCATTCAAGTGTTCATTTCTAAAGTTTTGTTTAGTCATATAATTTTTCCATAATGGCATGGTTGAAATATATTGAAAACTTAAGGTTTTTTGTAGTCTTGATATTTGGTTTTAATTCCATGGTTGAAAATTTATCAAAATCTTAAGTTTTTTCTAATTCACTATATTTTATCTTTAATGCTATGGTTGAAAACAATATAATTATTTTATCTTTAACGTCATGGATGAAAAGTTGGAATTTTAAGGCTTTTCAAAGACATGATATTTTAACCTTAATGCGATGCTTGAAAATTGTTGGAATTTTAAGGTTTTCAGAGTCTTGATGTTTATCTTTAACACCATTGCTAAAAACTGTTGAAAATTTACCCCAAAGAAGATATGTTATTCCAATGTCAACACTTTTAATTTTTAGGGTCTTTTTTGAATTAAAAAAATTGTTTTTACTATAATTTTACAAAAATATTGAAAATTTACGCCAAAAAAAAAGGTGGTGATGTAGAATGAACACTTTTCATTTTCGGGTTGTTTTTTCATTTTTTTTGGGGTTTGTTGCTATAGTTGTCATTGTGAAGTAATAGTTCTTGTTTGATCGGTAACTTTGTTAATATTGACATCAAGTACATATTTTTCAATTAGGTTTCCATCAAGGAAAACACATTATACATAATACCAACAACCTCCCCCTTTGGACTTGATGGAAACCACTTTGGTGTTTGGACACCACCTACAAGCACCTACACAAATGCCTACAAAAATTGTCTTCTCTGTAAACACACCAAGACTCCAACCAAGCATTCTTTTCCAAACACCAAGATTCTCTCCCCCTTTGACATCAAGTGAAAAGGGTTGATCAAGGCTAAATGAAGTGTGTCCTTTATAGTGTTGATTGTTGTAGGTTTGATTTGCTTATATGAATCCTGAAATTTAGATATTGACCATGCTTCCCCTACTCATATGTTGAACCATATAAATATATTCAATAGAGTACAATACTTTATGACTCAATAAAAAAAATGAGCTTTCTTATCACTAATGACTCTATGTTCCCATGATTACATCATTCACCCAACATATTGTTTTTACATATTGGACCTAAATTTTACATCAATTTCCCCATATAATGGGATTACATACATAACATGACTTGATCCCAATAGCCCATACATAACCATATTCTACAATAATTACAACATGGGTCTTTTTCATGACCTTTACATCAAGAGGCATATATGACACTTATAAATAAAAGCATAAATGTCCATCATGAGGTAGCAAGACCATAATAGTCATCAACAACCATCATTCACCATATAAGAATCTACAACATAAGCATATGATAGTAGAAACATAGAGAAGAACATGAACATCCTCCCCGTCAACATGAAATATAAGACAATCTAGTATGAATCTCTCAAATATCATCAACATGTGACCAAATGTGCAGTGCTTCCAAGCATCACCAAGAAAATATAATAGAACCATAAGATAATGCAATAAATCTTTGTTAGCAAATCATCCACTTAACCTCATATCATCAAGTTGAACATGCTCTTTCTATTTGTGGGAAGAGCCACAATCCTCAAGTACCAAATACATATCAAATTTTTGTACCACAACACCATAAGTAACATATTCATATTATTTCCATGCATCAACATATGTGAGAACCAAGAGTACCTCCAGCATCAGAAGACATAGAACTGATCAACAACATCATCAACCAACATTAACAATGACCACAACTTACATATAGGCATTATCTATGACTTTAACTCATGCAATTTATGTATCATTAATAACTCATGACATAATAGCAACAACATCTATATCTTCAGTAGTAAGAACACTAAAAATCATATATTAACAATGATATGTACTCATCATAAACATCATCATACAATAAGGAATGCTTAAGAAACCATAATTCCAACAACGGTCCATTTAAAAGCATTGCATATGATCCCCTAGAACCTATGCCCACTATTCCTTGTCACATTTGATTATATCCATCTCATCAATTATTAAATCCATAAAATAACACAACATCTATAACATTTTGCAACAACTCATGAACATAATTGCTAAGCATCATATGGGAATTATTAAAAGTCTGTTGTAAACTAATTTTAGTTCCAGGATACCAATAACAAATTGATAAAAACAAATTAGAGGCTCCACCTGAACCAATGTTATTGTTTATTCATCACTAATAGATATATGTGATTGTCTAGATCAAAAACTGTGTATACACGTGAGTGTCATTCATAATACCAGCGTACAAAATATAAAATAATGATTTTCCATAGCTACATCTCCCCCTGAACTTGTCCTGCCTGTTCCTCTTCATTGTTACTTCATCAGATATAATTTCAGTAATACAAATATCACCAACATAGCAAAACATCATAGGGAATCGCCATCTAGGTACACATGCATAACTCCCCCTCATATCATACATCATTGATCATGTGGACATGATAATCATCACATTATCTTCATGAGGTTATGTAAGTCACATTTACTTCTATAGTCATTGTTAGAAGTATGCTTTACGAGCAATGGATTGCATTAGGGACAATATTCCCTACATCTCTCACTAGTGTTCCTTGTTCCTACAAATCTTCTTGTAATTTCTAATCATGTACTAAAACTTGTGGAATGTTAGGTCCCTATAATACTAGTGATTTCTCCATTACTATTGTCATTGTATACCTTATTGTTATTGTTATCCCCCTATTTCCCCAATATTGTTATTATTGTGCCCCATAGAATCCAACTATTATTATTTTTGTACATATATTATTATTGTTAGGTCGGCTTTATTTATATTGTGACCCCTTAGACTCCTATATATAGAAAAGAGGTTTTTTCATTTGAATTATCTAAGAATTGTTCATTTGTGTAATGTAAAGGAGTTTTCCCCCTAGAAGAAGCTTATTTCTAATGTGTTGATCTATCTTTTCTATCTTTTTGTGAGCTAGTTTCATAACATTTGGTATCATAGCTTTGGATTCTAGGGTTTTGCTACTCCAAACAGGTCATCGTGGAATTTTCACTATAATGTTTCGGCTACAAAGTTTCAAAAGCTCAAAAAAAACCCATTTGAGATGGAATATGTCTGAACCTCGGGCCTGGATTTTAGATCTTGACTCACTATACTTTTCGAGATATAATCTGAGGCAGTTAGGGATTTTGCAGACCCTCGAATTACATTCCAAATAGGTGACCTTGGTAAATAGGCAATAAATTTCGTTCTGAGCATCAGATTGAATTTTTGTAAGAATTTACAGAAAGACAACGGACTGTAGTTTTTTTTGGTATCATTTTTAGATCCTAAGGTTGAAACAATGACCTGTGGCACATCACACAAGTTCGCTCTACTAAACTAGTCTACACTCAGGCTATCGTGGGAGATTTGGCATAGATCTTCATTGGAGAATCCAATCTTGATCAGAATTGTGGGATTAGAAATATTACTGGGAAGGTTACCATACGAAGAAATTTTAGACCTTGAAGATCCAAAATTAGAGATATACATCAGATTCAATATCAAGCTCCTACAAAGTGAAAAAAAGGTGTGTAGTTATTTTTAAATTTTTGCATAAGCTTGGTTTGAAAAATTAGTTTGAAGGAATTTAAAAGGAATAGAGAAGAATTATTATTGGTATTTGATGCTCCGAAGAAAGAAAATGGAAACACCTAGTAAGCAACTTGAAAGCTCTAACATTACACGTGAAGAAGAGGAAGAAATGTAGCATGATATATCCAAAAGGTAACAGAAGCTAGGATGGATGGTTTAAATAAAGACGTAGAAGCTAAGAGTTATGGTGTGGAAGCTAAAATGGATGGTTTAAAGAAAGGCTTAAAAGCTAATATGAATGACGTGGAAGCTAATACGGATGGCATGCAAGCTAAGATGGCATGGAAGCTGAGATGGATGATTTAAAGAAAGGCATGGAATATTTGAAGACGGATTTGAACACAAATTTGACAAATTTTCTACAGGAAATGCTTACTATTGGTGAAAGGGTAGTAAAGGAAACTCATGACGAGAATAAAATAAATGTTAATCATGATTTCATAGACTCTAATGTTAGACTGAAGAACCACCATGTTCCAAATATCGATATAAGGAAGTTTGATGGCAAGTATCTCAGAAAATGGATACTACAGATGGAGCAATTTTTCGATATCCATAATGTGCAAAACACACAGAAGGTACGCATTGCAAATTTATATTCGAAACCAAATCAGTTTGTATGGTATCGATGGCTTTTATCTCGTAAACAAATTTTCACTCTGGCTATTTTTATGGATCAAATGATAGCACATTATGTGGATACCAAAAGCAACACTTTTTTAGCCAATTGATAAATCTCAAATAAAATGGTTCAATAATGGAGCACATTGAGGACATCCAAAAATTGAATCTAAAGGTAAAATATATTCAGAGGAGCATAGGATTGATGTGCTCATAGGGACTTTAAAAGATAACATCCAACATGAGGTTTGCCTTTGGGAACCAGATTCATTGGAGAAGGCATTCAGGTTGGCAGGAAAAATGGAAAGCAAAATTATAGAAATAGGAAGCCTACCACTCACAATCATAAAGATGGAAGTGTTGCTACTCCTAGCCATCCACAACTTACAAGGTTGACACCATGACAATTGGAAGAAAACAGAGCAAAAGGGCTTTGTTATAGTTGTGATAGAAAATACACCAATGGTCATAAGTGTGCCAAGAAGAAATTATTTTACATAGATTGTGAAGAGGAGGAAGAAAAGGAACAAGAAATGTCAAAAGAAGAGGATATACACTAGGAAAAAACCCTAGAAAAAGAAGTAATGAATCCGACCATATCATGTAATGCATTGGCTGGAATTACCACTCCTCAAACTATCAATATAGAAGGGCATATCTAGTAAAATAAGGTAATAGTGTTGTTTGATTCTAGAAGTACCCATAATTTTATTCATTGTAAGATAGCCAAAGAATTGAATTACTTCCTATATCCAGCACTAGAGTGTCAAGTGATGGTTGCAAGTGGAGGAACCATAAATTTCTCAGTAAAGTGCCATAATATCAAGCTATCCATGGGACAATATGTATTGAATAGTCCAATGCTTTCCATTCCAATGGGTGGTGCTGATGTTGTACTAGGAGTCTAATTTCTACAATCATTGGGTACAAAAGCTTTTAATTTTCAAGAACTTTTCATGAAATTCTCTTCAGAATGAAAGGAATTTGAATTAAGGGGGATCGCAGGGAAACTAGGAAAGATAATCAGTTATAATGGAATGAAAAAGCTTCTAAAGAAAGAACAATGAGGCATAATTGCACAATTATGTGCACTAGAGGTTCCCACATCAAAATCATCCCTTTCTCCAGATCTCCAAAAAGTATTTGACAACGAAAGTCTTGGACAATAATTCCAAGTTATTTGAGACTCCCAAAGGCCTCCCACCTATTCGTGATCATGATCATGGTATTAATTCGATTCTAGGAAGTGTTCCTTGAAACATTAAGCATTATAGATATCCCTATGTCAAAAAGAGTGAAATTGAATGTATGGTTGCAGAAATGCTAGAGGCTGGTATAATTCAACCTAGTCAAAGTTATTTCTTTGCTCCAGTAGTATTGGTTCACAAGAAGGATGGATCATGGTGCATGTGTCCAGATTATAGGGAGCTGAACAAGCTCACTATTAAAGATAAATTTCCCACTCTTGTCATTGATGAATTATGGGATGAGTTGCATGGATCAATTTACTTATTAGAAAATTGTGTTAGTATTTTTTATGATATACTTATCTACAACAAGTCTTGGAAGGATCATCTCCAACATGTTGACATGGTGCTCAAACTATTGGAGGAGAAATAATTATATGCAAAAATATCCAAATGTTTCGTTGGAGTACAAGAGGTGGAATATCTTGGTCATATTGTATCTCATGAAGGTGTTAAGGTAGAACTTAGCAGGATTAAAACCATTAAGGAATGGAAAATCCCCACATCCATAAAGCATCTACGAGGATTTCTCGGGTTGACAGGGTATTATCGCAAGTTTGTTAAGAAATATGGGAGAATAAGAACACCTATAACAACATTATTGAAGAAAGTTGCATTTTCGTGGACTCCATAAGCAACAAAGGGCTTTGAACATCTTAAAGAGGCAATGTGCCAACCACAATTCCTAGCTACACCGGACTTCACAAAATCCTTTATTGTGGAATGTAATGCCTTAGGAAATGGAATTGGTGTTGTTTTAATGCAAGAAGAAAGAGCCATTGCTTTCGAAAGTCGTCCAATCAAAGGAAAGTATTTACAAAAACCTATTTATGAGAAGGAAATGTTGGCAATACTACACACACTTAAGAAATTGCGACCCTACCTAATGGGAAGACACTTCAAGGTAAAAACAGATCATGATTGTCTTAAATACCTTTTAGAACAAAGATTATCTTCAAAAGAGTAGAAAAATGGGTCACAAAGATGTTGGGTTATGACTTTGAAATCATCTACAAAAAAGGGAAGAAAAATGTTGTGGCAGATGCACTCTCAAGAAAGGATAAGGATGTGGAAGCATTTCTTTGCGCCATTTCTATTGTCCAACCAAATTGCATAAACGAAGAAAGGGATGAAAGGAAGAATGATGAGGAAGTGTGGGAACTCATTCAAAGGATACAACAATATCCCGGTATATCTGATACATTTAGTTGGAAAAATGATTCGTTATGGTACAAGGATTAGTTATACCTATGTAAGAATTCCAACTCAAACAAAATATTCTTAGGGAGTTGCACACCTCTCCCTTAGGAGGGCACTCAAGATTTCTAAAAGCCTACCACAGGATTAAGAAGGATTTTTTTTCGGATGTCCTTAAATAGGATATTCAAAAGTTTGTGGTGGCATGTTTGGTTTTCCAACAAAATAAAGTTAAAACAATTAAGACCCTGAGACTATTACAACCTTTATCCATTGAAACCCAACGTTGGGAGAAGGTTTCAATGGATTTTATCACAGTTTTATCCAAGTCCAAAAGAAAGAGTGTTATCATGGTGGTAGTTGACAGACTTACCAAGTATGCACACTTTTGTGCATTATCTCATCCATTTAAAGCAAGTGCAATTTCTACTGCATTTATGGAAACTATTCAAAAGTTATATGGAAACCCAAAGATTATTGTAAGATTATTTTATTGTCTTGGTACTCATTTAGCACATAGCTCATCTTGTCATCCTCAATCTAATGGGAAAGTTGAGATAGTAAACAAATGTTTGGAAGGATATGTTCGTTGCTTTGTATTTGATAAATAGACACAATGGGTCAAATGGTTGCCTCTAGCTGAATGGTGCTATAACACTTCCTTCCATACTGCAACAAAAATGACCCCATTTATGGCACCTTATGGATATCATCCAGCATCCATCACATCATATTTAAAAGAAAATTATAAGGTTCAAGCAGTGGAAGATCACATCGAGCATCAACAATAATTTCTCCAACTCGTAAAGGATAACCTCACCTTGGCACAGAATAGAATGAAACAATAGGCAGATCAACATCACAACAAAAGAAGTTTTGATGTAGGTGATTTGGTATTCCTACGGCTACAACCATATAAACAATTGTCTCTCAAGCAAGATAATTCAAATGAAAAAACCTCTTTTCTATATATAGGAGTCTAAGGGGTCACAATATAAATAAAGCCGACCTAACAATAATAATATATGTACAAAAATAATAATAGTTGGATTCTATGGGGCACAATAATAACAATATTGGGGAAATAGGGGGATAACAATAACAATAAGGTATACAATGACAATAGTAATGGAGAAATCACTAGTATTATAGGGACCTAACATTCCACAAGTTTTAGTACATGATTAGAAATTACAAGAAGATTTGTAGGAACAAGGAACACTAGTGAGAGATGTAGGGAATATTGTCCCTAATGCAATCCATTGCTCGTAAAGCATACTTCTAACAATGACTATAGAAGTAAATGTGACTTACATAACCTCATGAAGATAATGTGATGATTATCATGTCCACATGATCAATGATGTATGATATGAGGGGGAGTTATGCATGTGTACCTAGATGGCGATTCCCTATGATGTTTTGCTATGTTGGTGATATTTGTATTACTGAAATTATATCTGATGAAGTAACAATGAAGAGGAACAGGCAGGACAAGTTCAGGGGGAGATGTAGCTATGGAAAATCATTATTTTATATTTTGTACGCTGGTATTATGAATGACACTCACGTGTATACACAGTTTTTGATCTAGACAATCACATATATCTATTAGTGATGAATAAACAATAACATTGGTTCAGGTGGAGCCTCTAATTTGTTTTTATCAATTTGTTATTGGTATCCTGGAACTAAAATTAGTTTACAACAGACTTTTAATAATTCCCATATGATGCTTAGCAATTATGTTCATGAGTTGTTGCAAAATGTTATAGATGTTGTGTTATTTTATGGATTTAATAATTGATGAGATGGATATAATCAAATGTGACAAGGAATAGTGGGCATAGGTTCTAGGGGATCATATGCAATGCTTTTAAATGGACCGTTGTTGGAATTATGGTTTCTTAAGCATTCCTTATTGTATGATGATGTTTATGATGAGTACATATCATTGTTAATATATGATTTTTAGTGTTCTTACTACTGAAGATATAGATGTTGTTGCTATTATGTCATGAGTTATTAATGATACATAAATTGCATGAGTTAAAGTCATAGATAATGCCTATATGTAAGTTGTGGTCATTGTTAATGTTGGTTGATGATGTTGTTGATCAGTTCTATGTCTTCTGATGCTGGAGGTACTCTTGGTTCTCACATATGTTGATGCATGGAAATAATATGAATATGTTACTTATGGTGTTGTGGTACAAAAATTTGATATGTATTTGGTACTTGAGGATTGTGGCTCTTCCCACAAATAGAAAGAGCATGTTCAACTTGATGATATGAGGTTAAGTGGATGATTTGCTAACAAAGATTTATTGCATTATCTTATGGTTCTATTATATTTTCTTGGTGATGCTTGGAAGCACTGCACATTTGGTCACATGTTGATGATATTTGAGAGATTCATACTAGATTGTCTTATATTTCATGTTGACGGGGAGGATGTTCATGTTCTTCTCTATGTTTCTACTATCATATGCTTATGTTGTAGATTCTTATATGGTGAATGATGGTTGTTGATGACTATTATGGTCTTGCTACCTCATGATGGACATTTATGCTTTTATTTATAAGTGTCATATATGCCTCTTGATGTAAAGGTCATGAAAAAGACCCATGTTGTAATTATTGTAGAATATGGTTATGTATGGGCTATTGGGATCAAGTCATGTTATGTATGTAATCCCATTATATGGGGAAATTGATGTAAAATTTAGGTCCAATATGTAAAAACAATATGTTGGGTGAATGATGTAATCATGGGAACATAGAGTCATTAGTGATAAGAAAGCTCATTTTTTTTATTGAGTCATAAAGTATTGTACTCTATTGAATATATTTATATGGTTCAACATATGAGTAGGGGAAGCATGGTCAATATCTAAATTTCAGGATTCATATAAGCAAATCAAACCTACAACAATCAACACTATAAAGGACACACTTCATTTAGCCTTGATCAACCCTTTTCACTTGATGTCAAAGGGGGAGAGAATCTTGGTGTTTGGAAAAGAATGCTTGGTTGGAGTCTTGGTGTGTTTACAGAGAAGACAATTTTTGTAGGCATTTGTGTAGGTGCTTGTAGGTGGTGTCCAAACACCAAAGTGGTTTCCATCAAGTCCAAAGGGGGAGGTTGTTGGTATTATGTATAATGTGTTTTCCTTGATGGAAACCTAATTGAAAAATATGTACTTGATGTCAATATTAACAAAGTTACCGATCAAACAAGAACTATTACTTCACAATGACAACTATAGCAACAAACCCCAAAAAAAATGAAAAAACAACCCGAAAATGAAAAGTGTTCATTCTACATCACCACCTTTTTTTTTGGCGTAAATTTTCAATATTTTTGTAAAATTATAGTAAAAACAATTTTTTTAATTCAAAAAAGACCCTAAAAATTAAAAGTGTTGACATTGGAATAACATATCTTCTTTGGGGTAAATTTTCAACAGTTTTTAGCAATGGTGTTAAAGATAAACATCAAGACTCTGAAAACCTTAAAATTCCAACAATTTTCAAGCATCGCATTAAGGTTAAAATATCATGTCTTTGAAAAGCCTTAAAATTCCAACTTTTCATCCATGACGTTAAAGATAAAATAATTATATTGTTTTCAACCATAGCATTAAAGATAAAATATAGTGAATTAGAAAAAACTTAAGATTTTGATAAATTTTCAACCATGGAATTAAAACCAAATATCAAGACTACAAAAAACCTTAAGTTTTCAATATATTTCAACCATGCCATTATGGAAAAATTATATGACTAAACAAAACTTTAGAAATGAACACTTGAATGAAAGAATCACTATACCAAGAGTAATTTATTTTTTAAATGCTAAAAGTATCACTATTTTAAAATCTTAGCCTAAGACAACTTGACACATTGCAATGAAAATTTAAAAATCAACCATTAAATTGACATGCAGTGTCAGTGATCTCAACCTATTCCATTGAAATCTTAAAAATCAACCATGAAATTGACACTGGGTGGGCAAATACTTGATCTGTTACAACAAAAAATTTAAAATCAACTATGAGATTAACACATAATGGGGTCAGGTTGCTAGTCTAAGATCGTCGCAGACCCTGCAAAAAAATTAAATTTAAATAAAATAATAAATAAATAGATCAATAAATAAAAATGAAAAACACAAAACTAAACAAAAATTAAAAGACTCAAAAGAATGAAAAGTAAAAAAAAAATAAAAAAGAAAAAAAATTAAAAAAATAATAAATAAAAAAATATATGCAAAATATCTTCTCGAGAAATCACAAAATAGTTTTCAGTGTTGATGTGTTTCAAACCATTTTCTATGGTTCATCATTAGGACTCAAATTAAAAAACATTATATATATATATATATATAAGAAAATAAAAATAAAAAAATAAAACAAAATAAAAAAAATCAACCATAAAACTTGTTTGAAAAAATCAAAATAAAGACCAAAAAAAAAAATTAAAACAAAAAATGTTTAAAAAAAATATATTTTAAGGAAAAAATTAAAAAATATAACAATAAAAATAAAGAATACAACTAAAATTTGAAAAAAAAAAAAACTGAAAGATTATATACATACATACATACATACATACATATATATATATATATATATATATATATATATATATATATATA
>Ga0115851_101545_pt1 | contig 12200 bp, 4 predicted proteins | sample InSIn2gowninarea_FD_83865 | JGI IMG/M metagenome (GOLD analysis project Ga0115851, IMG submission 83865)
AGAGGATTACGGTTGGAATGATTGCTTAGTAGAATAACTTGATTGCTTGAAGTTCGAGCATTAAAGTCACCCATTAAAATGATATTGCCTTCATTCCTTAGGCTATAAATATCATTCTCTAAACCATTGTAAGGACTATTTTTATCTAGATTCTTTTTCTTATAGAAGTTAGAATTGATGGGGGGGAAATAACAGATTGCTATGTAGGTCTTTTTATCATAAATGTCAGTAGTTTCTATCCAACAATATTGGTTGTAAGGGTCATTTTTATGAATCCTAGCATGGGGAGAGATGTTTTTCTTAATGTAACAAGCTATACCCCCAATGCCTCTACAAGAGGATCGCTTATTCCATGTAGACCATAATGTAAAGCCATCTATGTTAGGGACCTTAGATTCTTCGTGCTCCCAAGTTTCAACAAGCAAAATAATATCAACATCATTCGAGATCCAACTTAGCTTGGGGCCTTTGTTCCATGGAAAGCCTCGACAGTTCCAAGAAAGAATCCGGAGCATGTTGAATTGCTATTTATTATTATCTTTTTGGTTTCTATCTTGAATAACGACTTTTCTATTTCTGATTATTGCCCATTTTCCTTCCTTCCTAGCTTCCTTTACCTTCTGAACCTCCTTTCTCAATTCTGCGTGATCTTCTGGAATGAAATCTTCATTTATAAATATTCCTGTTCCTTTTAGACTTGAGGTTTTACTAAGTATGTCATACTTATGGTCAGTAGAGCTCACCTTTATTCGGATCAGTGTTCCTTTATTCTGAGTTAGTTTTCCCAACCTTGTTGCTTCTGTGAGACACGTTGTTTCAATTTGTAATCTATTATGTAATTATGTCTGGGTTATGGCTAAAGTATCCTCGTATACCTCCTCTTTCAAACCGAAGATTATAAGGTTCAAGGCCCTTTTGTTACGCTGATGGTCTAATTTTATCAATTTTTTCATTTCATCTTTAATTGGTTTGATATCTAATTTATCTGCCACACTATTTAGGGTGAGGCGGCTATTAAATTTTCTTCTAGCTCTTTAATCATATCTTTCATTTTAGGACTCTCTAAAGTATCAACATCTATTTGCTGGGATGTTTGGTTCATATCTTGGTTTTGTTTTTCTATAACTTGCAACCTAGTGTCTATTGCCTCCATTTTATTCTCCAATAGTTCTATTTTATTTTCTATTTGTTTTTGGATCTTGTCTTCAAGAAATGTGAATTTATTTCCGGCATGGCTGCTAACTCTATTGTAACTTGACTTCTCTTTCTTCTCTACGTTTCTCTAAAGACTCTATATACTCATAAAAGCTCTGTAGAGTAATTGTGCTAGGTCTACCTTTGATAATTGTAGTGAATTATTCATAGTTGAAAATATATGAGCAAATATATATTAGAAAAATACAAGGAATGTGTGCACATGATATCAGCAAGTCGGACTACAAACGCACATGCCTCGAATTGTTTTTCTATTACTAGTGAGAGATTATAAATTAGTACGGCAAAGTTCGTAAATTATATATTATTAATTATTTTTATTTAAATTTAATGAATTTGATAAAGTGCCTTATTATATATATAAATCATCGTACAATTAATCAAATTTTTTTCCAAACTGTACAATTATTTATTTGTATATTAAAATCATGGTAAAGTTAATCAATTTTTTTCCATTTAACTGTACAATTATAAAAATAAAATCATATTACGTTCATTCAAAATTTACAGAGTACCGAGAATCTTTTCCGTTAAAATGCGACCAGAGATTTTTATTTAAATTTAATGAATTTGATAAAGTGCCTTATTATATGTATAAATCATCGTACAATTAATCAAATTTTTTTCCAAACTGTACAATTATTTATTTATATATTAAAATCATGGTAAAGTTAATCAAATTTTTTCCATTTAACTGTACAATTATAAAAATAAAATCATATTACGTTCATTCAAAATTTACAGAGTGCCGAGAATCTTTTCCGTTAAAATGCGACCAGAGAGATTTGCTCCACCATCATCAGAAGACATCCCCGCTTTCTCTCACCACCATTAATTAATCGATTACTTTTTCATATCATTCAGCACCAAACCCTAAAAATACATAGTCCAAAATGTATCATGTCTTTCTAGAGATAATAAATTAATCAAGAATAAAATAATATTTTACTTCGGCGAGAGATGTCGACAGAGGAGAAACCACGCACTGCTGGAAACTCCCTGGAAATTGTTCTCAACGCGATGAAAACCGCCGTGACGTGTGTGACGTGAACCTGTTCTCTCTCCCTCTTCCTTTTCGAATCGTCCTCTGCGAATCACATTATTGCAGAAACTCAAATCATCGCCATAAACTCCCCAAGAACCATTAATTTTTTTTACCTTTGCGAGGATATCCTTGAATATCCGTGAAGTCCCCAGTGCATGCATTTGTCAATGTTTGGATTCATGTTGATCATGTTTCGGCTTCGGATAGAAATTCCACGGGACCCATGATTGTAAGTTCGCTAAGTTTCAGTTCACAGAGGCTTTCGAAAGGGATTGAAATCAGCCCATTTATTGAAAAGCTCGGGATATTTACAGCTTATGGGATGCAAAGGGATCTATATTGAGAAAAGTCATTGTGAATGGTCTTTTGAGTACGTTTTTGGATTGATAGAAGCAGCTGGTACCGGGAATAAATTTGTGATTTTTCAAAATTTTTATCAGGCCGTGGTTGGAGGGAGACCCAGCAAGCGAAATTTGATCTTATCAGGCCATCAGGTATCATTCATTTGTTCCATTCTAATCAGCTTTTGTCGTTTTCTTTATGTTTTCCCCTTTGGGATTGGAGGAATCACGGGAGAAAATATTCTTAGCATTTTCTATATGTGATGCCATGAGAAGGAGCTCGTGTTTTGTGTATTTCTAAACTTGATTAGCTAATGGGTAAAACTAGAAACTAGATTTGATTAATGGGCTAATCCATGTTCTGGCTGGTTTGCTTATTGTTTCTTTGAGAGGAAGCAATGCCTATTTTATGATTCCATCTTAGGTTAAAGGGTTTTCTTGAATCGTTGCTAATTTAGGAGATATCATTGTCAATTTTTGTTAGCACTGTGTACCAAATATTGATGCTGTAGAGAACGAGTTATTTATGCAATTAGGCCAAATCGATCTCAGGGATGTAGTAGAGACCGAGTTCTATTTGCAATTAGGCCAAACCCACCTCTTGTGTGTTTTTCGGTTCGTATTGGCCTTGGGTCATGGATATACAATCTATGTCATTAGATTTGTAGTATTAAGAGCTCATTGCTTAGGAGATTCAAGAAATGGAGAAAAGGTACGATGCATGGAACGGTATTATTGGTCCTGGACAATGAAGTCAAAGGTGGCCACTGTTCTCGCATAACAACGCGTTAAATTGAGATTCACAACCTAATTCAATTCCATGAGGTCTATACAGAGATCAAAAACTAATTGCACTGTTGAAATGGTTGCTTTATAATCCTCTTTAAGAACATTAGTTATGCCCTAGTCGTTTAAACCAGTGAGCAGTGGGATTCAAATCCAGATTTTGGTTACCAATTCAATGTGAGGTACTGTATGAGTTCAGCCTGAATTATTTCTTATTATTCTCAAAATTTTGGAGGATGAACTGTCAAGAAATTATATTAATTTCTGAGGTTCTGTGGCTCACTGTTTCTTAGATATTGCTTTAGGGATGTTTTCGGTGACATTTGTTCCTAAAACGTTTATTGGACTACAGAAAGAGTTGTAAGTTCATGGAAAAATTTCTTTTTTTGACTTGGTACTTAATATCTTTTGTGAATTCTGCCAAAAAGCTTTTGTTCTTTTGAACATTCATTAGGGTAGAAATGAGTTGTGAAGTACATCTCTGACTTGGTACGTGCACTCTTTTGCGGAATTTGCTCAACAGCTTTCTTTATCTCATCCTGCATACCTAGATGTGTGGCAACAAGATGGTGAATTTTTTTAGGAAATCTCAATGTTTATGACTGTAATGTTGAGACCAAGGTTGTGGGCAACTGACAATAATGGTAATGAAGCGTCAGGATGAAAATTCTAGGAAGAATAATGAGGGAATCAGGATCCTTGAGCTAAGGAAACAAAATGAAGGTAGCCTGAAAAACCATGGATGATAAAGAAGCTGCCTGAGGTACATCATTGTTCTTAATATTTATTATTATGAGCATTTAGTTTATAAGGGAGCAAAATAGGCACCTGCTAGTTGGGGAAATTCTAGGCAATACTAAAGACACAATGAATACTTCTGACGTTTTCTATGGACATGTCAGATTGATTATCAAGATAACCACTTAAAAGGTGAATACAATGATGCATTTGGATTACAGCCAATAACAGTCTTCTATAGTGAATAATTGAAATTCAGATTGAATGGGGTCTCCTACAACTGGTTTTCTTTCTTAAGTGAGGTTTATTTCAACCAGCTAATTGGAAACTCGGTTGAGTACATTGTAGTGTACTCCCAAACAACTGTATTCAACTAAAGTAATAGTTGTTGATCCAAAATATATGAAAATTTAAGTTTAGATGCCAAACAAACCATAGTGCATACAAGCTTCCTGTTCTCAGTTCCAGACCCGCCTTTTCAATCACCTGTCAGTTTAATAATTATGGTCAGAGATGAAATTATCTGTTGAAAAATATCGTGTTATAGAGTCAAATCACACTTCTAATTTTTTTGAGAAGAACTGTTAACTTTTGTATCGTAAAGCTGCTTAAGCCTCACCGGACAACATAATGATACAAAAGGAGGACTTTGTTACGTTTTTTTTCCTTCTGAGAAAGAGTCCAAAGTCTTGCATGATAATTGTGATAAAGATATTACCATCCTTTGCAGATGACATCCAATAAATTTTACTCACATAAATCCTTAAAAGTACGTGTAGGAAAAAAAAAACTCTGAGAAACATGAGAAATCTGAATACTATTTAAAACATGTTTGCTGCAAGCTTCCTCTTGTTCCAGAGCAGAAGGCTGGGGTCCCTGGTCCATGCCATCTATATCTACCTGTTAGGCATCTGGTAAACAGTCTCCTCAAGGTTCTCCTCAGCATCTGACCTAATTGACTTTCTGAATATAGAGGGAGCTGAATGATGCTCCCTGGCCAAACTTGATATCTGATGACACAGAGCACTGCATTCGGCTTCTAAATTCTCTAGTTGCCTCTTTTACTGTGTATTTCCATTATAACTGCCATTTCATTGTTGTGATTTTCCTCTTGGGTATGGATTTTCCTTGTAGCAGAAAATATGGAAGTCCTACAATCCCCAATAAGGGATTCTTGATAACAAACCGTGCAATGGATGTTATCAATTTCATAAAGAGGACATCATCCTAGCTGAAAGATGGTTCGCCACACGATCCATTATACAACGTAACCTCCAAAGAATCCCACAATTCCAAACACTAATGCAAAATTCCACTAGCAACACTTAAACCCACCCTTTCACTTCCAAATTGCAGCTGGAGAACATAAAGAGATGGAATTTGATTGGAGTATTAAGACAATAATTCCATTCCACTGTTAACAGACTTACTATGCAACTCCAGTTATTGACTAGACATGGGCTATGAAACAGAGTGACATACACAGACAAAATTGCACGGTAGACAAACCCAGGATAACAAATTCAAAATTACCTTAACTGCTGACTGAGAATTCCTGCAAAGAAATTGCTGGACAATCAACTAGACTGCACTCCTTCAGGGGGCCTAGACTTGAGTACCCAAAGAAATGCCGGCGAGCTGAACATCTGGATCAGTCTTCATTGACCCATTTTCACTTGGGGATGAATTAAAACCACAGTGATAAACTAAGTTACCAAGAAACGGAAATGGATACAGATCTGGATCTGGATACAGATCTACCAGATTTTTGAAAAGCCAGGATTGAATACGGGTGGGAAAACACCACGTATTCAAAATACAAAAATAAATTTTTTAATTTTAAAGAACATATTCAAAGTTAAAAATCAAGCCATTCATGAATGACAACACCATGTTAAGTTTCCTTAAAACCCAGTAAACTGATTTGCAGTCTTCTGAGTATAAAAACCTAGAAACACAAATAAGTTAATAACTGATATTCTGGAACTTAAGTCACAGATATACTGAGTTTTCTAACTTAACATGCACAGCAGAAAATAAATCAGAAGACAAACATATCAAACCATAGAACACAAGACATACCCAGGAAACCCCAACTATGGGGAAAACCTGCAACTCTGTGTGTTTTATTGTTCTTCTGCAGCAAATGATTTTCTTCTGAAAATTACAAGGGACAAACTTCCCTTTTATTACAGAAATACAACTGATCAATCGATCTGGTCACTGCCTCCTCTATCTACCAAAAGGCCGTGCGAATTTGCGTGTCTGCTCGCATGTACGAGTGCAAATTCTCTCCTCTAGTGCACATATGCGAACTGGAGCTGCGCAACTGATCTCAGGGCTAAGGCAGTGTGGCCTTTACTTGATCTGAATCTCTCCTGCAAGCTCAACCTTCGCGAATTGCTAAACTCTTAGCTCTTCCTTCACTACGCTCTCACACCTGCTTGTGCTCAACTGACTTTCCATCAACTCGCTCTATCTCCTCTTATAATCTCGACCTCAACCCTAATCTCCTTCTGAACGACTGAGATTAAATCGTGATCAATGGCTGAGATTAAATCATAAGTTAACTTAGGGACTTTACTTTTTCCTAAGTCTAACTTTAGGAAATAGCTAAATAAATTAATATTCTGTTAAAGTGGCAGTCTTCTGTGTTCTTTTTTTAGTCTTAGCGCTTATACAAGCATAGCACTTCTTCTCTACTCCAATCAACACATTAGAACTAAAATCATTAGATAATTCATAAATCTAAAGATTGAAATCATGATGCACCATGCTTTATACAAAAAGGATAACTGTAAATACAAAATTGTGTGTCTCATCAATGATCACTCTATTGATATGATGATGTAGAATAGGTCTAACTACATGTCCAAAAATGGCTCTACATGCTTAGCAATTGAATATTTCAACCCTACATCTTGATCAACCTATCATCTTCCTTGACATTTGCCTTAAAATCTAAAAATTCCCATCTAGTTACAATGGCAAATTAATATTGTACATTGTTTGAGAACATGCTATAGTCTATGTATCATAATGTTCTAGAAGTACTCTTCACCTAGAGTAGGATGGAATTGATCTAATTAAATTATTTATGACACAACCATCCTTTGTACAATATATATAATTATCTATGTATTGTCTTAAAGCTTTCTTCTGAGCATTATGTAAATTAAAATTTTGTTGTTTCATACCTTTCCTATTTGCATTATCATGCGTCATACAACCTATAGGTAATTAATAACTTATACAACTATACAACCTACAAATTACTAATAAGTGATCTAAGAATCTAAATAGAATATTTGCTTTTTAGGGTTTCAAATAGGTGGCAATTATCATTTAAAAAATAAAAAATAAACCGAAAACTCTAATGTTATTTTATTGGGATTCAACACGTGAGAACTAGCTGTCATTGATCTATTTCAATAGCACAGGATCTGTTTTTGAGTTTGAAGGATCTGTTTACGTGGTAGATCCTAAGCAGATATGGGTGGATTCGTATGCATATCCAAAATGTGGATCCATGAATCTAGCATCAAGACCTCGTGGATCCAATAACACAGTTGATAAACCTGCTCCCTCATATCAGATGAACTGTGCAATGGTACTAGAATTATAATGACCTCGACTTCCAAACCAAAATAAATTTGGAATGACACTTGCCATGGGGAGTAATTGGCATGCAAAACTTTCGATAAGTCATCCAACCAAATTGATTAAGGAATTGGGGTGATGGTGAGCCCCCCCTTTGCCACCAATGTTCTACAACTCCAGATGAGTAGCTTCTTTGGCCATGTGATAGACTTGATGATTTCTTTCTCTTAGGATGTGGGAATACTCTATTGACTCAAAGTGTTTGACCTCTTGGGATTCGTCAAATGAGCCTTCTTGCTAAAATGCCATCTAATGTGGTAAGGAAACATGTATTTGATAATTAGAGCTGAATTGCCAATGATGATTAGTTCACTTATGTGCCTCGAATTAAGAAGTTTTAACCCTCGCTATAAGGTATGTTCCTCAACTTGATTGTAAATAACTCTTCCTAGGCCCCATTCAAAACTTAATTCATGATTTAGTTAGGGATTGAAAGTGAACCCCCCCCCCCCCCCCCCCCAACCTCCCCCCCCCTCATGCCTATCAACACACATACTTTTCTTTTTTTTTTTTTCTTCATGGTTAGTTTGCCATTGACGTTTTTTCTAGGAAATAGGAATCTACAATGTGTGTGAGGAATCTTAAGGGTATCATCATTTGTTTTCAACAGTTGTTATGTGGCTTTTAGGTCGTTCTCACATTTTGTATTGTATCAGAGCTTAGATATGTTATTCATTATATAAACTGCATATACGAAACAAGAGAAGTATTATCTCTTATATTTATTTATTTTCTAGGTTACATTCCTGGGTAGAACCCCCAAACACTTCCCCTCATATTGAGGATGGGACCTAGGGTAAACCCTAGAGTGTTTAGGACACAAAGCCCATCAATGATGAGGCTCAAGCCATTACAAATTACAATAGTATACTTGTTATGAGCTCAAATGTCACTTGCGGGAATTGAATCCGGGTGGGAAGGATGACAATCATTCCTCTGAACCACCTAAGATAAACCCATCTGAGAAGTTTCCCCTCTTTTATTTATGTACAAGTGCCATATATTTCATTGAAGCCCAAGTGAAATGCAATTCCATTAGCAAACCTGGGTATTAGTAGTTCTTGTCTACTAGTGTGGGCCAAATAACAATGATAGATAGTATCATGTTTTTGAACGAACAAAATCATTTAGAGATTAGTGCATGCAATGCTATGCTTTTGCTTGTATTTGGAGGTATACAATTCCCCATAGGTGATTCCTTGCTAGGAAAAGTTAACACGTGAAAAACTAAGGCACCAAGAGGAAGGTTTGTAGCTTTCAAAGATATTGTTTATGCCCATGGAAGACTATATATGTAAGTGATATAGTTCACCTCAAGGGAAAGGAACATTTTGTTGGAAGCTTGGATAAGATGCTTACATATTGGAAGTTTTTCAAGTGACCTACGTTTTTAACATCTCGAACGTTACACAATAAATTGCAGGAATTTGTTATAGATATAGAAATTTGGTTGGAAATTGTCTTTGTTGTGGCAATTTGAAATGCACTTGTCAAGGAGAAAGCAAGAGCGTTTGTAACATATCTACTGTAGTTTTGACCTATGTCACAGGGTTCGACGAACCTGAAGGTTCAGGTACGAAATTTAGCGAACTTGAAAAAAAATTTGAAATTCGTTCAGGTTCGCTGAACCTGAAAGTCGAACCTGAATAGCGAACCTGAACGAATTCGAACCTAATCAAACCTTAAAATTCGAACCTGAAAAAATTGAACCTGTACGTATGTTAACGCGAATTTCAACTGTTTTTTTGAGGTTCGATGGTTTTTTTGGCAGTTTTATCGAACATCTGCATCTGCATGCTCAGATTTTCTGCATGATTTGAATAATGGATCGATTTTTACCTATGAACATTCATGCACTACAGCTGAAATCGAGGAACTATCTTTTTTGAAGTTCCTATGAAATTTACCATCAGGCCAAAAGCCATCATGACTCCTGCATTCGATGTGCAGCGAATGCTACAAAATTATCAATTTATCTTACTGAGAAACGCCTTTGGTGCATACCTGAAATGATGTGACATTCCTACAGTAAACTCGGCTGAATCTATTGGTATAGCAATGATGGATATCCATATTAAATGGAAAATCAACACTTGTACTAAATTGTTTTCAAATCGGTTTTGGCTCATTGTTCTCATGTAAAATCTGTGTGTACAATTTGTCATCTAGAAGTTCCAAACCCTTAGCTTTCATCTCTGTGAAAAGATGGCGTGCTTCTTCCTCTAGGCCTACTTTGTGATAAACCCTGATCAAATACTCATAGTTTACTGAATCCAAATTGGGATCCGTTCCACTCTGTTGAATCAGGAATGAATATGCTTCCTCAAAATCTCTATCGAAGAGGATTCCCTTAAGAAGATGAGCATAAGTACCATACAGAGGCTTAATCCCCCCTTCTTTCATTTTATCCAAGAACTGAAGTGCGCCTCCAAGCTTCCTTGTCTTGCAAGCATAATTATTCATTATATCATATGTAAATGCATCCGGTTGGTAGCCACTGTACAGTGTCATAATACATCTAACAGTGGCCTAAAAACTAATCAGTCGTCATCTTATATAATTGGAAGGTTATTTGCATTGTTGAAACTTTAACTTAGTACATTGTTTGGCATTTTATTAAAATTTGGAGGACTGCTAAACTAATTAAAGGTCTGATATAAATACTGAAAAGTCTGGTAATAAACATAGCACTAAGCAGTGGTATGATTCACCCATTGTTCAAACTTTAACTTAGTACATTGTTTGGCATTTTATTAAAATTTGGAGGACTGTTAAACTAATTAAAGGTCTGATATAAATACTGAAAAGTCTGGTAATAAACATAGCACTGAGCAGTGGTATGATTCACCAATTTTTATTTATATTTGAATTTCACTATTTTATCATTTATTTAAATTCAAATCTTAATATGCCATTGCCAACAAAAATGCAAACATATTTGTATTCATGTGTTTATGGATCGATTTTGAATTTTCTATTATTTTGTCATATATAAATATATATATATATATATTGAAAAATATGTATAGTCGAACCTAATGCCAAACCTCGTTCGAACTTGATCGGAAAATTCTAATTCGAATTGAACTTAATCGTTGTTGAACTCGAATTCGAACTCGAACCGTGTGACATAGGTTTTGACATGGAGTGCTAGATCATTTTTGAATGCTTTGAATTCTCACACTTGTAGGTGGATCATGCAAGCATTGCTTGGGAGGAGCCTATTCTCAGCTAGAATAGTGTTATCAAAACTAGACTGGACAACTAGTCTAGTCATTTTTGTTGAGAAATCTAGGGCATGGAGATTAAGTGATTTCTCCTCTATTGATAATTGCTTGTGAATGCTTTTTACTTCCTAGATTAGGATCATCTTTTAGTTATGTTATTATAGTGTTATTCTTCATCAAACAACTATCAATGCATAAACCATAAAGAGACAAGAGACACAAAATATAGGTTACTAGGCAGGGCCAAAACCTCTCTCACTTGAGAGGAAAACCCGAACAAATTCTTCTTCTTATAGAGACTTCAATTGACGAATACCAAGACCAAGACCCTCGACCTATTTGCCACTCCAAGACCAAGACACAAAGCTTCCTTGATGAGATCCTTCTTGCCTTAGTCAACAATAGTCAAACTTATGTTCCTTCTTCCTTCTCGGCTACCCTTCAACTTCAGCTTCCTTCTGCTTCAGTTCTGATCCTTATTTCAGCCTCCTTGGAAACCCTAGTTGCAACATTCATGAGAGATATATATGGCGATCCAATCCCTTAACCTTCTTTGCTTGGACTGAATAGCTATCTTCTCCAACTCAGCTTGCTGAATTGACTTCACAAGTGATCTTGTAGACCTCGGTTCTTCTTGGTTTCTTTTGCAACATATGCAGCCTCCTTTCTTCGCAGGTGTGATAAGAGATAGCCCCAAAACAGATTAGAAAAGACCTTGGATTATCTTCTCCCTTCCTTCTCTTGGTTATAGGCCTCCTTGATGAACTTCACAATTCCTATTGCAGACTTCTTGATGATCGAAATTTCTTGCTTTGAAATGAGGCCGAGCTGCCCTATTAATAGTTGTTGGAGCCTCCATAATAAGCCGACTTGAATAGTGGGTGAGCTGACATGTCTATTGGAGCAAATTCATCATTTTATATAAGGATGACTTGAAGTAGATGCTTGAGCTTGGTCTTGGAGGGCTATTTTACATTTGCATTGACTCATATACAAAGATAACATGCCCAAGAAGCGTCCTTCATACATGACATTGACTATCTTGGACTTTATGACCAATCCTAAGGGCTCACAATGGGAGCCATTATTAAATATAAAATTCCTTGCTCATGAAACCCATGAGACAAGCATTACAAAAATAATTTTATTTTTCTTCTTTACATCAATTACATAAAATCACATTTACAC
>Ga0115851_101546_pt1 | contig 12194 bp, 7 predicted proteins | sample InSIn2gowninarea_FD_83865 | JGI IMG/M metagenome (GOLD analysis project Ga0115851, IMG submission 83865)
GTGTCCTTTCTGACTGATGTATAATTGCTTTTATTAGATTTCACGCTTGTGTTTGCGTTGCTCTTTGTGTGTGCAGGTGTCCGTTCACGGAGATCGTGGAGGATCGTGACCGGCCAAAGTAAAGGAGCAAGGACGACATCTCTTTTTCAAATATTTGCGTTGGAATCCAAGTAGGTCTTTCTTACCTACTCTTTATTTGCAATTAGGAACCTGCGTGTTAGCATTGTTCGATTGTTGCTAGACCCGTGGTGGGCTAGTAGGGATCATCTCTATCCGTAGAGGGGATTTACCTCTCCAACATATACTACATATTCTTCTTTTAGTTTCTTGCATAACACATCTACAATTTATGGTTAAGTTTGATAGTTAGCAGGGGATCATTAAAAAATGAAACCTTCAATTTGATCAAGCTTTCGTTAGATTAGTTTGAGATGGTGGCCTATATAGGAGATGTGTTGATTTAGTGTAGTAGGTATGGTATGATACCATGATGTAGGAGTCTCCTATGTTTTTGGATATAGTTGTAAAACCAATTATGGAATTATTGGTTGATTCTATACATCCATTTGATGGAAGCATTAAAGGGTACCTTGGAAATTTTATCGTTGAAGGATCCTCTTGGAAAGAGGGAGTTAACCTTGATGGGATTGACAATCTAGCTACTATAGGATTCTCTTAAAAAGAGAGTTGTTCTTATTGAGGTTTTTTCTTCAATAGTTGGACGTTTTTAGGTGCATTGTTGAGATACCATGATTTGATATTGAAGAAGGAACTATATGGATTCATGCATGTACCACGAGTTCGAGATCACAAAATTGACGAGTATTCATTCAAGCTGGACTTTTCCAAGATTAATGTAGATTTTAATTCTTTATTTGATAGTTTTGATTCATTTTTCTTGGTATTGTATACAAATGAGTTAATTATTACATGGATTCTTGCACAAATCATGATGTGGTGTGAGGAGAATTTGTATTGTGAAGTTGACATTAAGAATGCTAGAGGTTAATGAGTTGTTGACAAAGTTTTCTTTGTACAAAGGATTTACAACTTGAATATTTTGAAGGGGTTTCAAAGTATAGAAGGAATAAGTGATCAAAACTTATATTTATTTAGGTTCATATATGGTCAACAAATGACGATGATCGTAGCATAGGGGAGGTTCAAGATAATGTGATGACATTGTGGCTTGGTGGAGAACACTTTCTTTGCAAAGAGGGACTGCTAAGGTTTATTTATTGCTTAGAAGTTAATATGATTTAGTAGGGAGTACTGTCTAAGCATGTCCATTCAACCTAGATTACCATGTACACAATAATGACAGTCGAGTTATTATTAGTGCAACAATGATGGCCATATCGATTTCTAGTTCTAGGCTTTTGTGCAACAATTATTGCTATGTGGAAGGTGCAATAGTAAATGTATGAAACAAAATGAAAATTTCTGTGTGACAAGTTCACAATGGTGGAGGTGCATGGAAATTAAATAAGACAACAAGGCACATGCACACTAAAGGAATCCATGTTTCACTTTAGAGTCTTTCTAAATTTAGCATTTTCTATTGTTAGATAGTTCCATATTTGTATTTTCCTTATAAGTAGCAAGTGTGTTGTTTTATATTTAACATTTTCTTGTTTGACGAATAATACTGATAGTAGGGAATTTTCCTAATTTAAAAAAAGGTGCATGAATTAAGTCTTTAGTAATTTATAGGAAAGGTGAAATTCCCTAGGAAGCTTTCTCCTAGGTTACCCTTTCCTAGGTAGATTAGTTATGCATATGGGCCATAAATTTAATAGTTTTTTAATTATCCCTAAGCTCTCTCTCCTACTCTATAAATGATGGATAAGATACACTAAATTTTTTACATCTTAGAGTTTTGGTAGGAGAGTTGCCATGTGAGTTTTTTTTTTTGAATTAATAAACAATTATTGCAAATCATTATTCTTTTCATAAATTCCAGAATTTGTTTGATGTTGGTGTTAGTTTTTTTTGTTTGAGGTAGCAACAGATAGGTGTTATATCCTCTGTGATTTCTACGAGGCTAATGAACACGAGATATCCAAAACCCATAAAATATTTCGCAAGAAAAGACTTGGAGATGCCTTAATTAAATTAATTATCCATAATTAAAATATTTCCTAACTTCGGAAAAGTGGTTAATTAAAGGAAATTAATTAAGGAAGTTCTATTTTTCTCTAGATACTTCTATTGATGAGGTCAATATGATGTGAGCCATCAGTTGAGATGTGATCATGGTCATTGATACTTCAACAAGAGATTATAAGAGCAGGTTGAAGGGCTTGGAGAAGGCATCAATTGCGAGTTGAGTATTTCGACTACCCAATTGTAGGTATTCAAAAAGGGCACAATTGAAGCTAGGGAAGCATCAAAGATAAGTGATTCAACAAATATTTGAGAGCACTAGCTTGCAGGAATTTTCCTTAGTATTTTCCAGTGTCAGAAAGATAGGAAGAGGAGGTTGAATTAGTTTGCAGAGGAGGTTGCTACAACTAGTGCAAGTAGGATGAAATTCCCAGTGCGAGTTATTGGAGAAGCCATGTTTAAGTTTCCACTTTCCAGATCAATATCCAAGAGGAAAAGCAAGTGGGTTTTAGAGGTAGGATGATTTGTAGTAAGGTGATTCCAAGGCCATCCAAATTTTTCTGGTAGCCAAATTTGTGCATTGCAGCAAGAAATGCAAGTTCCAGAAAGGGAGTGCAAGTGGCTAGGATAACGCTGAGCTGATTGTAGGAGATAATTTGTCTCCAGTTTATTTTTCTAGTAATAGTTAGAGATTTTCGAGTGAGAGGCAAGAAAATATTTGTACTATTGAATTGATGGAGAATTTATAATAATAAAACTCTCATCTGCTGCACTCATTTTCACTTCGAGGTATTTCTAGGGATGATTGTCCAAAAATAAAAATCATAATTTTGTGTGTGTGTGTGCATTATTTCTCAATTCTAGTTTTGGTATTATACAACATTTTATTTATGAATATTTCAATTATGAATTTATCATTATTTTCCAAATAATAATTCAGAAGACAAAATAAACTGCTAATAGTTAGGAGATAAATATTTAGTTAATTGCAGTCAAGAAATTTTCACTTGGTATCAGAGCAGTAAAGATCAGATCAGAGGCTGTAGAAGTGAGGGTTATGCAGTTCAAATGGAAATTTGAATCACAAAGAACCATATATGTGCAAGCCTAGTCAGGCAGTGCGAATTACAAAGATGCAACAATTTGATTTCTAGTCCAGTTTGGAGGAAACATGTGAATATACTTAGAGTAGTAGTAGTGGGTAGTAAGGGTGATGAGAAAGGGTTTTTGGTGAGCATATTAGAGTTCATAGATCAAATATAGCAAATATATTTACAACATAGGGTTTTGTAGTAGTAGATCTGTGCAAGGCAAGGAAGCGAAAAGCACATTGAGTTTTTAGTAGAGGGAATTTCTAGAAATTCTCAGAGGGTTTCCAGTATTCTAGTGGTAGGAAAGGAGGCCATGGTTTCTAGAAAAAGAAGGCCATAATTGGTAGTGTGAATTGCTAGTTTGAGCTTGGAAGTCAAGCTAGTGCATGTTTCAGGGACAATAATGCATGTTATAGTACCAGAATAGATTTCAAAGTTAGAATGAGTTATCCTGGAGAGAAGTAGTAGGCAGTGTGAGTTCCAGGAAGAGGTCCCAGAGGCAAGTGCGAATTGCCCATAGTAGATCTATGCATTCCAGGAGGAGTGTGAGTTGTAGGGAGAAGGCCAAGTTAATTTCTCTGGAAGGAGAAGGTGATTTCTAAGTTTATTAGTTCTCCAATTTATTTGACTTTCACAATTTTCAGAGAAGATGCTTGCAACAGGACTTAGAGATCAGGACAACACTACAAGGAAAATACCTTCTAGAAGAGGTTATAATGAAGGTTTTGGTGTTATAAAATCGACAAAATTTGTCCAAAAAACATCTGCTAAAACATCCGTTTATGATAGCATATGTTTTAGCAGAGATTATAACAGAACTTCATCGCAAATGAAAAAAATCTGGGGAGGCAGAGGTTTTAGCGAATGCTTTTCTACTGTGTGCTTTATTAGTGCCTAGATTTATCTCAGGCTGAAAAGGTAGGATCTAGGGCCAACATCAAACTACTCTCAGCCTGGTAGCTAGCCCTACCAGGTCAGGAGAGGGCTCTCTCCGAGTCAATCTCAACAAATAATGATCGATGAGGGCTTGAGATGATTGAAATATCTTCTGATATTAGGCTAGGTATGAGTGAAAGAGAGTTTGATTGAATAAAAAGATGATTTGTTGGCTCAAAGGGAAAGGAAAATTTTGGGGTGTGGGGATTGAGGCTCAGTTCTGGAGTGATCTTAATGGGGCAAGGTAGGCAATCGTTTTGGCACTTAAATTTGAGTGAGATGGAAGGAATAAATAGGTGAGGTGTTGAAGAGGGCAAGAGCAATCATGGATCCTTCCCAAACAGCTGAAAACATCAAATAAATAAAGGAAACTTCAAGTAGAGCACTTCACTTTCAATGGATTATACTTACACTCTTGTTTGTTTAGTTTACAAGAAATAAGATAGATAATGACATACAATCACATAAACAAAGTCACAATTACAAAGAGAAGCATTGTACCAAGACAAATTTCCACATGAATCCAAAAGAGTGCTGCAAATCTTGGTCTCAATTCCTTAGCCAAAATGAAAATATTAGTGTACAATGAAGCTCAATCCTTTCTCAAGAGTCCAACCATGCTAATGACTGAAAAAACATAAGATATAGGCAAACAACAACTCATCCTAGCCTCCATGGGTCAAGCTCATGAGTTTAGGAGCTGTTCCAACTAATTCTAAACTAAGAACTACAAATTAGGCAGTTGAACAGCTTGCCTCTATAAACTAGTTAACTGATTCATTCAGTTGCAACCTACCTTTTCATGGATAAATCTACCTCCATAAGTGAAAATTTGACATATTTACCTCGTGATCCATCAATGTAAATTAAGTTACATCACAAATTTGACATTAAGAAGGTGAAAAAGTCAAACTGGCAAAAGCTAGGCGAAAAACGGAGTATATTTGGTCAAATTGGCAAAATTTTCCCTATGCGCCGCGCCTGATTCTCTATGCATAGCGCCTGTTTGGAATCACTTGTGAAGGCTTTCCTGGTTTCCAAATTTGCTCCAAGTGTGCTTGCTGGAAAGGTTTGCCTGTATACTTTCGAACCCAACTAGAATTTTTCAATTTTTCCTCCATTTGCCCCTCCAAAAGTCAGATCTCCCAACACTGCTTCCTGTGTGTCAAAATAGGGGCAGTGAGGTCATTTTTTGAGTGTTTTTGACCTTTTTGAGGGCTCAAAACCTGTCCAAATTTCTCGGCCATTGGTAGGCAAGCATATTTTTTCATTCCAAATACAAAAATGCTAAGTTTTTGTGATTTAGAGGCTCCTAGCAAAAGCGAGCGCTAGGTGGCGCGGCGCGTAGGGCAGAAAATTCTGTGTTTTAGTTCAAAAATTTCAAAAATGCAAAAAGTGTCTCAAATTTTTTGAAATTTTGGCTGAGTCTTCTCCATCAAGTGCTGTGATGGGCCAAGGAAGCCTTAGCCAAGATCTGAAGTTTATCTTACGCATTTTGCCTCCTCGATCTCTTCTTCAACTTTGCCTTCAAGCTCCTGATCCTCGCTTGGCACACCTTGTTCCTCGCCATTTAATGAAAAGCCATATGTCTCAACAAGTTTTTCTCCTTGTTGGCCTTCTCCAACAATCTCTCTAAGTGGATGTTGGTCCTCTCCAACCAAGACTCACGATGCTTGCTAATGTGTGAGTTTTCTTGATGAGTATAAAGAGATTTATGGTGATTTTAGATTTCTACTACCAAGGATTAGAATGAATGAAGGACTGTGGGGGGAAAGTGTATGAGGGGTTTTGGGAATATTATAACAGGGTTTTGTTTGGGAAATAGGAGATTAGGGAGTAATATGTTAGCTTAGGGACAACAATTAGGGTTTGGGGATTTATAGTTAGGATTGGGAAAATTGGATTTGGGGATAGGGATGAATGATTTTTAGGGATATGGGAGTTAGGGAATGGGTGAATAAGCTAGGAAAATAAATAGAGAAATGAAAAAGTGAGGGTTTGGTAGAGTGAGCTTGGCAACAAAATGACAAATGGCAAACCCTAAGTAAATGGTTTTTGAGAAATGGCAAGAAAATAGGGTTTGATTTTCCTTTACACAACCACCATAAATTCTAAAGAAAAACTCCTTCACTTGCAAGGGAAAGAGCTTGAATTACTTGCATATTTGAAGATTTGAGAAATTTTGGCAACTTGAGAGAGTTTCAGATAAAATTGGGCATGGTAGCTCTATGCGCTGTGCCTCAAACCCAATGCGCTGCACCTTCTCTATGTGCCACGCCAGTGTAAATTTGCACTGGAAATTGCAGCCCAATGCGCCGCGCCAGTTGCTCAATGCGTAACGCTTTTTGCAAGAGACTTTTGGAGGCCTTCCCAGTGTCAAAATTGGCTTGGGATAGCTCATTGGAAATTTTACTGAGTCTAATTTCCAACCCAACTAGAATTTTTTAATTTTGAGTTCATTTTCCCTGTCAAAAATCAAATCTCCCAAGACTGGTCAAAATGTTCAAAATGAGGCTGCCTAAAGGCAGAGTGCTGTTGCAATAAACTTTGGAAGGCCTTCCTCAACTCAAAATTGAGCTAATGATAGGCTCATTGGAAATATATTTGTGTCTAGTTATCATTAGACTCATCAAGCAAGTCATTTGGCCAACCAAACTAGAAGAAATCTTGATTTTCCCAAGGTCACTTCAGAGGTGCCTCAATTCTCCTACGACAACTATATTTTTTGACATTTCTCCTAAACCATGACACCTGTGTAAAAATTGAAGGAGGTTTTTCTTCTTTGGCCTATTTTGGAAAAAAAACTCTCTCAGTTTTCCCAAATTCATCTTTTCTTTCTCAGAAATATCATTGGAGTAAAACCTATCTTGATGTGTGAAACAAGGGATTTGTCAAAATGAAGCGAAATGAAGGGGATAAGGGGCTTCTAAATTCTTGAGAAAATTTTTGGAAGTAGGGAGGGATGTTAGGAAGTAGGGGGAAGTGGAATTTCAAAGATTGAGTGAGGGGAAGGGGTCCAAAAGGGCTAAACACAGGCCTAGTCTAGAAAATTGCCAAGTTGTAGCAAGAAACTAAGGTTTGTGCGAACATGAGGAATTTGGGAGATCTCAGTGATGGGAAATGTTTAATAAGGTACATTAAGGATAGGGGAAGGTGTATGAACATCAGGATACAAGTTTTGCTGATGATTTGACCATCCAAGAGAAATTACCTTCAAAACCCTAGGAGAGGGAAATGAACCTTACCTAGGCACAACTGAAGCATGAACAAGGTGTAAAATGACCCATTGGAACTTGACATGATGATGAAAACCCTTAGAATGATGGTAGACTCAGCTGAATGGTGACATGGACTGACATTTAGAAAACTTTGACAGGAGTAAAAGCAAACCCTAGACCTAATACCTTTTTGCTGGTGATTTGACCATCCAAGAGAAATTACCTTCAAAACCCTAGGAGAGGGAAATGAACCTTACCTAGGCACAACTGAAGCATGAACAAGGTGTAAAATGACCCAGTGGAACTTGACATGATGATGACAACCCTCTGAATGATGGTAGAATCCGCTGAATGGTGACATGGATTGACATTTGGACAACTTTTACAGGAGTAAAAGCAAACCCTAGACCTAATACCTAGTGACCAAATTTTACTTGAAGACTCACTGAAATGACAAAATTTCACCTTGACACCTTAAAATCATTTTGTAAGAGCATGTTTGATCACTGGAGGAAGGTTGCAAAGACTGACACTAACATTGGCTCCAATGGGGATCGTAGCTCCTTGGAGGTGTCAAGAACTACAGATCTTTGGAAAGCAGACAATGCCTTCATCCATTGGGCAATGGAGTTAAAAACTCAAGCTAAAATGCATGACTGAAAACTGATGACTCGACGACACAAATTGACTCTCACTCAACTAAAAACTGACTCAACACTTAAACACAACCGACAAACTGGAAATGATACTCAAAGTAGAGCTTATTCATCAAAACCTACTCTAACAGTTTCATTCATCACCTGATCAAGTGAAATGAAACAACCAATGCAACCAAGTAAGCATTCCAGCTGCTGTTTGAATTCTCCGCAAGTGCTTGCTTATGAATAACAAGAGAGAACTACTAAAAGGCAACTCCCATGAAAACTTGTGAACGGATCCGTTGAAAACTATGGATTCTGTATCCGCCTCCAAAAACACTACATAAGGATCTTGAAATTCATGCACACTGGGACTTAGCTCATCCAATGGATTACTACTCTTCTCTTCATACCATGAATGCAAACTTTTATTTGAGCTTTGTGATGAGACTCCTGCTGAAAATGACAAAGAAACCGGCTGCCGGATCAAATTTATATCAAGATACGTTTCAAGCTCACATGTAGTCAATGGAGAAGGACTTTGACTGCAGACCTCATCCAAAACATCAGTTGTTAGATCATGAAAAAATTGAAAAGACTGCTGCAACCCATTTTCTATTGTTTCAGATGAGATTACATGATTTTCTATAAGCTGCTCATCCTTTACTGAAGATGTACTATGCAATTTACCCTTCAAAAACTGAAATGATTCAAAACAAAATGGTATGGAATCATCTTTCATCATTTGATCATATGGTTCAGCTTCCAAATCTTCATCTGCAACCTGACATTCAATGGCATTCGGGGGCTGCAAATCTGGATATGAGAAGTCTTGAACAAGGCTTTCATTGCCCTCAAAAAGTTTCAGATCAAGACTTGTCGACAGTTGATTTCTGATTACATGAATGTTGTCTCTGATGAACTAAAACGAAGCAAAACGAAAAGGCAAAGATCCTTCACTTACTTCAAAATTTGCTGCACTTTCCTCGTCACTATCATAGCTGATTTGCATCGGCTAATCACTGTATTCGAGCTGCTGAAGTGAACTTCCTCTTCTCACAAACTAGTTGCTGATTTGTCTGCAAGATTAGGTTCTGTTTGGAGAACATAATCATCATCATACTGATCAAAATGAGGCAAATCATCAGAAAAACTTGTATTCTGATGTTCATACACCTTCCCCTATCCTTAATGTACTTTATTAAACACTTCCCATCACTGACATCCCCCAAATTCCTCTTTTTGCACAAACCCTAGTTTCTTGCTACAACTTGGCAATTTTCTAGACTAGGCCTGTGTTTAGCCATTTTTGACCCCTTCCCCTCATTAAATATTCGAAATTCCACTTTCTCCTACTTCCTAACATCCCTCCCTACTTCCAAAAATTTTCTCAAGAATTTAGAAGCCCCTTATCCCCTTCATTTCGCTTCATTTCAACAAATCCCTTGTTCCACACATCAGGATAGGTTTTACTCCAATGATGTTTCTGAGCAAGAAAAGATGAATTTGGGAAAATTGAGAGATTTTTTTGTCAAAAATAGGCCAAGGAAGAGAAACCTCCTTCACTTTTTACACAGGTGTCATGGTTTAGGAGAAATGTCAAAAACTACAGTTGCCTCGGGAGAATTGAGGCACCTCTAAAGTGACCTTGGAAAATCAAAATTTCTTCTATTTTGGTTGGCCAGATGACTTGTTTGATGAGTCCAATGATAACTAGATACAAAGAGCTTTCCAATGAGCTATTATGAGCTCAATTTGGAGTTGAGGAAGACCTTAAAAATTTGACTGCAACAACACTCTACCTTTAGGCAGCCTCATTTTGCACATTTTGACCAGTCTTGGGAGATTTGATTTTTGATAGAGAAAATGAACTCCAAATTGAAAAATTCTAGTTGATTTTGAAAGTAGATTCAATAACCTTTCCAACGAGCTATTTTGTGCCTAATTTGGGCACCAGGAAAGCCTCAAAAAGTCTCTTTCGAAAAGCACTATGCATTGGGAAACTGGCGCGACGCATTGGGCTGCAATTTCCAGTGCAAATTTACATTGGCGTGGCACATAGAGAAGGCACAACGCGTTGGGTTTGAGGCACGACGCATAGAGCTGCCAAGCCCAATTTTATTCCAAACCCTCTCAAGTTGCCAAAATTTCTCAAATCTTCAAATGTGCAAGTAATTGAAGCTCTTTCCCTTGCAAGTGAAGGAGTTTTTCTTTAGAATTTATGGTGGTTGTGTAAAGGAAAATCAAACCCTATTTTCTTGCCATTTCTCAAAAACCATTTACCTAGGGTTTACCATTTGTCATTTTGCTACCAAACTCATTCTACCACACCCTCACTTTTCCACTTCTCTATTTATTTTCCCAGCTTATTCACCCGTTCCCTAACTCCCATATCCCTAAAAATCATTCATCCCTATCCCCAAATCCCATTTTCCCAATCCTAACTATAAATCCCCAAACCCTAATTTTTGTCCCTAAGCTTACATATTACTCCCTAATCTCATATTTCCCAAACAAAGCCCTGTTATAATACTCCCAAAACCCCTCATACACTTTCCCCCCACAGTCCCTCATTCATTCTCATCCTTGGTAGTAGAAATCTAAAATCACCATAAATCTCTTTATACTCATCAAGAAAACTCGCACATTAGCAAGCATCATGAATCTTGGTTGGAGAGGAATAACATCCACTTAGAGAGATTGTTGGAGAAGGCCAACAATGAGAAAAACTTGTTGAGACATATGGCTTTTCATTAAATGGCGAGGAACAAGGTGTGCCAAGCGAGAATCAGGAGCTTGAAGGCAAAGTTGAAGAAGAGATCGAGGAGGCAAAAAGCGCGAGATAAACTTTAGATCTTGGTTGAGGCTTCCTTGGCCCATCACAACACTTGATGGAGAAGACTCAGCCCAAATTTCAAAAAATTTGGGACACTTTTTGCATTTTTGAAAATTTTGAACTAAAACACAGAATTTTCTGCCCTACGTGCCGCGCCACTTGGCGCTTGCTTTTTCTAGGAGCCTCTAAATCACAAAAAATCAGAATTTTTGGATTTGGCATGAAAAAATATGCTTGCCTACCAATGGCCAAGAAATTTGGACAGGTTTTGAGCCCTCAAAAAGGTCAAAAACACTCAAAAAATGACCTCACTGCCCCTATTTTGACATAGAGGAAGTAGTGTTGGGATATCTGACTTTTGGAGGGGTAAATGGAGGCCAAATGGAAAAATTCCAATTGGGTGGGAAAGTAGATAGATAGTCCTTTCTAAAAAGCATACTTGGAGCAAATTTGGACACTAGGAAGGCCTTCAAAAGTGGGTCCGAATAGGTGCTACGCATAGAGAATCAGGTGCGACATATAGGGAAAATTTTGCCAGTTTGACCAAGTATACTCTGTTTTTCTCCTAGCTTTTTCCAGTTTGACTTTTTCATCTTCTTAATGTCAAATTTGTGATGTAACTTAATGTAAATTGATGGATCATGAGGTAAATATGTCAAATTTTCACTTATGGAGGTAGATTCATCCATGAAAAGGTAGGTTGCAACTGAATCAATCAGTTCCCTAGTTTATAGAGGCAAGTTGTTCCACTGCCTAATTTGTAGTTATCAGTTTAGAATTAGTTGGAACAACTCCTAAACTCATGAGCTTGACCCCTAGAGGCTAGGATGAGTTGTTTTTTGCCTATATCTTATGTTTTTTTAGTCATTAGTATGGTTGGACTCTTGAGAAAGGATTGAGCTTCATTGTACACTCATATTTTCATTTTGGCTAAGGAATTGAGACCAAGATTTACAGCACTCTTTGGGATTCATGTGGCAATTTTTCTTGGTACAGTGCTTCTCTTTGTAATTGTAAATTTGTTTATGTGATTGTATGCCATTATCTATCTTATTTCTTTTAAACTAAACAAACAAGAGTGTAAGTAGAATCCATTGAAAGTGCAGTGCTCTACTTGAAGTTTGCTTTAATTATTTGATGTTTTTAGCTGTTTGGGGAGGATCCATGATTGCTTTTGCCCTCTTCAACACCTCACCTATCTATTCCTTCCATCTCACTCAAATTTAAGTGAAAAAACGATTGTCTACCTTGCCCCATTGAGATCTTTGTAGAACTGAGCCTCAATCCCCACACCCCAAAATTTGCCTTTCCCTCTGAGCCAACAAATCATCTTTTTTATTCAATCAAACTCTCTTGCACTCATACCTAG
>Ga0115851_101547_pt1 | contig 12186 bp, 12 predicted proteins | sample InSIn2gowninarea_FD_83865 | JGI IMG/M metagenome (GOLD analysis project Ga0115851, IMG submission 83865)
ACAAATAATTAATTAATCACTCAAAATAAAGTATGGTATTAGGCATAATTACAAGTACATAATGATACATAAGAGAAACATTGAATACAAGTGCTCTTAGTATCACAAGATGAGATGGTACAAATGAGAGCTCGAGTTCTATATTTATACATAACTCAAGTGAGGCATCCTCCCAAGAGGGGGTCATGAGCCCACATAACTAGGGCACACACCCCAAGAGGGTTATTGAGTATACATACCAAGGTTGACTAGGTTCCTTAACCACAAACCTCGTATACAATAAATGAAATAAAGTATGGTATTAGGCATAATTACAAGTACATAATGATACATATGAGAAACATTGAATACAAGTGCTCTTAGTATCACAAGATGAGATGGTACAAATGAGAACCCGAGTTCTATATTTGTACATAACTCAAGTGAGGCATCCTCCCAAGAGGGGGTCATGGGCCCACGGAACTAGGGCACACACCCCAAGAGGGTTATTGAGTATACATACCAAGGTTGACTAGGCATAATTACAAGTACATAATGATACATATGAATGAGTAGTGCCTATATGTACGGATGCCACCAATAACTCCAATAATATGAAATCCATTAATTTGGCCATGATAATGATATAATGCAAAAGGAAATCATTTTCCAAGATTATTCCCAACATTTTGATTCATTAAGAATCTAGTGACCTTAAAATATCCTTTCTTCACTTTTTATTGATTCGTAGGAGCTTCAAAGAAAGTTTTATCATTTAAATTTGGACCACATCCTTGAAATATCAAAGTTATAGTTAGAAAAACTGGCAAGAAAATAAAGTATATCTTAAGTAGTAAATCATATTTTAAAAGTGTAGAATTGAAGTCAAATTCTTCATCAAATTAAATTATCCTTTTGCATAAGATGGACAAATGGCTTGAGCGACCAAACCTATAAAGGGAAAGCTTGAGCTAAGAGGAAGACACCTTTTGCATCCTATTTTTGAATGTTTGTTATAATACTTAATTTTCTATTAGTGATGGTTGAAGAGTTTGGTCCGTGACTCCATTGGAGAGTGTTGTGAAATAAATAATTTCTTCCCAAGCTTAACAACTTCAATCTTTTATCTTGATAGATTGGTAACAACAATTCCACTACAACTTGAGTACCCATTAGAATTGGTAGAGTGGTCCACTGATGACAAATATCTATTTGGAAAATTGATGAAAGGAGAAGTACCACAAGAAGTTGATGTGAGGACAACTAGCCTTAAATTCAAAATTATTAACAAAGGAGTAACAATGAAGTATGTAAATATATTTGAAAATGAAGATTTCATAGTTATTTATATTGTCAAAATCTTATGGATATGAATTGTGTAGAAGATTTTCCTATCTGACGTTTTGAGTGGACACTCCACCCATCATCCTTTTTGGTCCCTAATGATAGGTGAAGTGTCCACTTAAAACATCAGAGAGAGAATTCTTCTACACAGTGCATGTCTAAATTTTTTTGACAATATGTAAATATATGTCTGAATTCTTTTGTATTCTTGCAGGCAGTGGTGAACTCTTGTATGCAGTTGCTATATATTCTGTTGAGTTATAAATTTATTTAGTTTGCCAATTTGAATCCTTGTATACTTGTGTGTATGGATGTAAAAATCAATATCTTTATTGGATATGAATGCAATTGCCAAATGATATCAGTGGCCCTTGGGTTCTTGTGCACTATTTTCTTTGATCATGAAATAGGAAAAATTCTTGCCATTTTGAAATTGTAGTTGCGTACCTATAATGGAATCCCTCGGATTATTGTGGTCATTTAATGACCAGTCGATTCCCGGATTTAATTGCATTAAGAATAGATCATCCTGGGATCAACTACGTTTTAAAAGAATAATTTATAACCCATAATGAAACTATTACATAAAAGTCTTATTGTTTGAATGAATATCGAATTTATACTCTTTATTGCAATCCATATCTATGGTTATTCGATGGCATGCCAATGAAAGAATGAATATAGAGTTTATGATCTGTTGTTGTAACCCCTATATTCATAATTATGTCGATGGCTTTGATTTAATTGAATACAGAGTTAGATATTTTGTAATGTAACCTTAGCATCGATGACATACAGGGATAAATACTTTTTAATGTCACCGTGTGTCAATGCCTTACAAATTAAATGAATACACAGTTTTGTAATATTTGTATTATGGTCCTTTACGAAGGTGGATTGATGTTCATGTTGTATAAATTTTACCAATTGTTTGATACATAATTTGTATGCCATGTCACATCATGCATTACAATTAGATTCTAACTTGTGATATAATAATGATGTGAAACGTGACATTGTTAACATAACAATGTTGTGAAACATAACCCATAGTGTAACAAATATATCTCATTTCACATGATTATCTCTTTAAATTATACAACTTATAATTTATAACCATACGCAGTTTGCTTGATGAAAGTGTCTCTGTTTTCCCCTCTTTATAAAAGTGAAGATATTCATGTTATTGATAATTGTTGTGTATTATTGTTAGGGTATAATTCAATTTTAGCTATAATTGATAGATTAGATTTGGTGCTGATCAAACTTTTAAACAATGCAATATATATTATTTGAAATAAAATAAATAAATTGTATGGTATGTCTATATATTTAACTAGCAATTGTCTTTAAAGGTGTGAAGGTAAACCGAAGGAATAAAAGATTTGGGAAGATCATCTCATCGCAAATGGAGCCAACTAACTCTTAAATGCATGTACATAAGGTCTACCAAACATTCCAATACAAGCGCCATGAGGAAACTCCATTGCTTACAACTTAGGCATGAGCACAAAGTGTTGACATGCCTTGTTTCAAGTGTCACACCCGGCTATCTATCTTTTCTCAGCCACTGTGATGCCAACCCCAGATTTCTACCAGGGCACGAGATTGATCTATGTCAAGGTCCTAGAGCGCAACAACTCATTCCCTGACTGCATAGTGCATCCTCCTGGAAGATTCCACTAGTTTAGTCAACACTACTTCCGAGTTATGGTAGTTAATTATTTTTTTGACTTTACACATCATATCCCTTTCACCTTATAGGTTCAAAAGTTGAAAAGTCAGTCACGTTTGATCCTAACAAAAGTTTTGTGTCTGACATAATAAATAGCTTTTTACTTTTCATGTTATATCTCTTTCTCATTGTAGGATCAATGATCCAGGTGGCTCCAGACACATGCAAAAGTCCAGGAGGGCTCAGGAAGGGTCAAAAATCAAAGTGTTTAGATTATGCTTGAACCGGGTTCATGTTAAAGATCTCGTTGTCGTGATCGTAGTGGTGTGAATGGTTCATCAATCCGAGTTCGGATGAGGAAGATAGAGGCAATCAAAGTTGGGTTGAATTTTGCTTATTGGGCAGGTTTAATGGAGACACAATTTGAACATTTTTCCGGCGGACTGAATCCGGCAAAGTCTTGCTGGATTCCGGGTGAAATTGTCGCCTTGTTAAAATGTTTCCTTTGGCCTAAAATCGGGATTTTAAAAAATGTCCATATTGTTATTAAATAACAAAAATTGTTAAAAAAGGGTGGCAGGCCACCAACCCCGCCACCCCAATCCATAGCATATGAAATGTTATGGAGGGGCAGGCCACTACCCCCGGCACCTCCCCCCATTCCACGGGACCACTGTTACACTGTGCAAATAATTAAGGTGGTGGGCTGGCCCTTGGGGCACATACCCAACCACAACACACTAAATGAAGCCGCCGTTAATACATGGGCCACCGAAAAAGTGAAGGTGAGGTGGGCGGGCCCAACTCGACCTCCCTTCCATTTTAAAAATTTAGTTATGTAAAATGGGAGGGCGCGGGGTTTGACCACCCGAACTCCTCCACAATGTTCGGATCTCCAACCAACCCGCCAACAAAGTTTTTGTAAACTCTGCCCACTTTTTGCATATTTAAACTCAGTCATCAATGTGCCCAGGAAGAGGCATGGAGGAACCAGGAGTGGGCATGGAAATCGAGACGATTTTTTTAATTAATTTATTGTAGGTGGAACCATGATTCAGCGAAATTTTGCATGAGGGTGAATGCAGTGTCCAAATTGGACAAATTTTATGTCGATCCTACACCTCTCAGAGACACGAACCTGATGGCGAAGTCAGTTTCATGATCTGAGCAGCAAATATGCAAAGGACCCAGAGGAGGGAATCTTTGAGGAATCCAACGGGAATCTAAAATATTCCTTAAGCCCCAGATTTCTTCTTTCTCAGAATTAGAAATTTGACAGTCGATTTTGCACTATTTGACACCACAAATCTGATGGCGTGTTCAGATTTTCCATTTACTCATTTCATTTTTCGGTCACTTTTCTAAGTGGAGTGTAGGTGTCAGCATTCATGTGCGAGCAACCATTTCCATGAGATTCGACGCCTTGAGATTGGTGGCACGAACAACTTCAGAAGCTTGACATCCTTTTCTTCAGATGGCCTCTGGATGTGAGGTATATGCAGTGTGTTCATGTACTTCTTTTGCTATGCATTGCGCTGCACAGATCCCTGTTTGATGTTTCATGTGGGATCTTATCTCTTACTTGTTTTCATGATTCTTGCTTGATGTGATGTGGAATCATTTGTGGGATGTACTTGTTATCATGATTCGTCATGTTTTATTTGAGATCCCTTTGTCGTCATGTTGATGGGATACTCATGATGTCGCCATGTATGTTTGCATTGAAATCCATTTTATGCCATGTTGGCAGGATGTTCATTATCATCATGCATGAGTTGTGTCATACTGATAGGAGTCCTTTTTGACTAAGAGTTCTTGTAGCAAAACATCTCTTGGAGCCACTCCTACGTGAGGGCATTTTCCTTGTATGATAGTGACATCACCTCTTATGTACATCATCACTATTGACAATGCTTAATGTAGCGGCCTACACCATCTTGACACCGTGGCCCGAAGACGTAGTCCCTTCTAGACGAACTCCGTTATCAATGGCTTATGTTTTCATGTGTTGATGAATGTCATGTTCCTCTCTTTTACAACATGCAGATGTATTCATTTATGTTATTTCAAAAATGCAATTTAACACATCACAAAAGTAAAAGATCTTGGAGGGGTCCTTTGTCACACCTAGACCCGGATTAAGTGGTATTGGAGCGGTCTTTGCGTGGATGTGAATTGCAAGCGTAAATAATGGAACGTGCAATGACAGAGGATGAAAAAAGGATGTATGACACCATGCTCAAAATTTCCAAAAGGGTGGAAATAATGTATGAAGCTCTACAAAAAGAGACAAAGGAAAATGAGTGATTGCAGCTTCAATTGCAAGCCACGGAAGAGGCCTTGGAAGTACAAGAGCACAACAACCAAAATCCTCAAACAAAGAATGTTGAATTGAAGATACTTCTACATGAAGAGAAAGAGGAGAAACATAGTCTACTGCGACAGCTGCAAGCAAAGGACGAGGCCTTGGAAAAGCTGCAGCATGACCCATGTGAGGTAAAAAGTAGTTCTCTGAATTCATGTGTGAGTCCTGATGATGATTTCGCTATTTTTGAAAATCATACCACAAGAATTGGCTCCAAACTATTGAAGAGAATGGGGTATGAAGGAAAAGGCTTGGGCATTAATGGCCAAGGCATTGTCAACCCCATCAAATTAGAAGAATTACCCCATCAGGCAGGGCTTGGGTATGTGAGAAAGGAAGTTGGGGAATGTGCTGAGACAACTAGCGAACCACCAACAACAGATGATGAGAGGCCGTCATCAGTTCTTTCCAAATCAATAAAGGAGGTAAAAGATGTTCATTTTCTTTCGGTTTCATCTTCACATAGTATGAGTTATGTTGGAGATGTGGAGATCCCAATTACAGGGACAAACATGAGGCTCCTTGCCAAGATGAGGCTGTAGAAATTTTGAATAATAAACACATATTCAATAGAGATTATCCTGATCATGCACTATTGTGGAATACATGCACAATACATAAGCTCCTCTATGTTGATCATCAATTTAGCAGCATCAATAACAATGAAACATCAATAACATGCACACATTAATAGAGTATGTAACCCGGGGAAAGCTTACAGCTGAAAACCCCACACTATCTGTATATTAATGATTGAGAACATGTAACATTACATAGTACAATACTCCTCACAAGTATCCAACACTATCTCCACCTGTTACACACAAAACTAGCTCAGATCCGAACAAGTCATAGGTTCAAATCTTCTCCACTGCTTTGCCTGCCTCTATTGCACAATACCTGCTGAGAATCACTCACACTGGAAATCACGTGAGCACAGGCTATTCTACTGGGCAAATACTGTGCAATACTCATTGGCATAAATCAATCCATGCTTGTGCAAATCCTCATGCACAACTGATAGTCACAAATCACCCTTTCACTTACCTCTAACACCTGTCTCGGTTGAACTGTCCATGCACTGAGTTAACTGATGTATTCTTCAGTTACTTTATGAGTTAATAATTAGTGAATTAATTAACAATCAATTCACATAACTCATCACTAGTGTATTCTCCAGTTAGACTGAATACAACTAGTTCAACTGAACACAACTCCATCAACTCCACATCCAACTCCACAGAACTCAACCACATGAGTTCTGACTGATATCCTGCATGCAATAGCTCAACTGACTCACAAGAAAAGTGTATTTCCTTCTGACAGCTGCATGTGCCACATTTAGAGCTCAAACTGAGGTGCTCCAAGAGAATAAGATAAAGTTTATAGTCCAAATATTACTAAAGGGCTAATAATATTTGACTTTTCTATTTTTAGCCTGGCAGTCTAAAAATAAACTTTGATCACTCTTGCTGTGAACCAGAAATAGAAGTCCATCTATTTTTCCCAACATGACCAATCATCCATAAGCAACATTCTGCAACTCATAGACCATGATCCATATGTCTAAAAATAGACATAGTCTAAAAATAGACTTTGCGCCATAATTTGCCTGCGGGCCCACTTAGTTAAGGCAACTCCTTTCCACTAAGCTCCATCATCTTGTTGCATTCTCAACAGAGGCACAAGGAGGAAAAAGAACTTGGTGCTAATAACCAAGGCATAAATCAACCATTGGAGGTTAAGGAAAAACCTTGATTTGGAGGCTTGGGATATACCGAGGGAGAATGCTCGAATGCGTCAGATTCTTTCGAGACATCATCGAAATCATTGAGTAAAGAGAATGATGGGAACACATCCCCATCATCTCATGGTAGTGCCCATTGCAGGGAAAGAGCTGAGACAAGCTCTCATCACCATACTTACACTAGAGACAACAAGGAAATGTATAAACACTCACGACATTCGAATGTTCATTTCGATTGTAATCATGTTGTTAATGGTGAACGTAAAACATGGCATCGAAAACCATGTACCTTTTGTTGATTACATAACAATACATTTTCTAAGTGTTGGAAAAGAATAGCAGCACAAACATGGAGGAGGCATGAAAGACCCTCTCAACATCAGGGAAAGAAACATGTTAAGTAGATGTGGAGGAAGAAGATGTATTGCAGTCATTACGACAGAAGTGGCCATCAAAGTGCCACATGTTGGAGGCTCCATCCAGAGCAGCGCCTTAAAGACAAAGCGTCAGTGCATGAACTAGGTGAAACAATTGTTTGACAAGAAAAACTACCACAGGGGGATGGCCCATTCATAGCGATAAGTGGAAAATGGTTTCTAGATATGTTAGCTTGTCATGGTCGTGCTTTTGTAAATCATTTGTTGCATTTTAAAATGTAAAAGTGATGATGTGTTTCCATCACTTGCTAAGCAACAATGATGTCGAGTCTTATTTTGAGTTGCATGATAAACTGTGAAAGTGATGTTATGTTTCCATCACTTGTCAAAGCATAATATTGTTTGGCCTTATTTTTGTAAATCATGTGTTGTAGTGATGATGAGTTTTCCATCACTTGTTGAAGCAACAATGATATGGTGGCCTTGTTTTCATAGCTGGGGTATTGCGTCCATTTTGATGTAAACTTGATCATCAATTATGTGTTATAAACTCGTGGCAAGCATGAGATGCTTGCGTCATTACTTGGTTAAAAGTCAAGCATGTAATTTGAAAAACAATGTACTACAGGTTGCTGAGGTTGTAGGTATCGGCTCATCACTTAAGGCTCCGAAGAACAAAGGTGAAGGAGATGGAAGTGAGGCCTTTCGGGATGCTTGTCATGCAGACAAGGTACAGAGAAGTTGCAGGTCATTTTTCATGCTTTTGGAGGACCAAAAACTCCTCAGTGGGGAGGATTGATCAAGGTGGCTCCAGAAACATGCAGAAGTCCAGGAAGACTCAGGAAGGATAAAAAATAAAAGTGTTTATATTATGTTCAAACCAGGTTCATGTTGAAGATCTCGTCGTCGTGATCGTGGTAGTGTGAATGGTTCGTCAATCTGAGTCCGAATGAGGAAGATAGAGGCAATCAAAGTTGGGTTGACTTTTGCTCACTAGGAAGGATTAATGGAGACACAGTTTGGACTTTTTCCAGCTGTCGGAATCTGGCCAACTCTGGCCAGATTCCAGGTGAAATTGTTCACTTGTTAAAATGTCTCCTTCGGCCTAAAATTAGGATTTTCAAAAATGTCCATATTGTTTTTAAATAACAAAAAATGTTAAAAAAAGGGTGGCGAGCCACCAACCCCGCCACCCCAATCCATAGCATATGAAATGTTATGGAGGGGCGGGCCACTACCCCCGACCCTCCCCCTATTCCATGGGACCACTGTTACATTGTGCAAAGAATTAAGGCGGTGGGCCACCCCTTAGGGCACAGACCCAACCACACCACACTAAATGAACCTGCCATTAATACACGGGCCACCGAAAAAGCGAAGGTGAGGTGAGTGGGCCACCCAAGGCGGGCCCAACTTGGCCTACCTTCCATTTTAAAACTTTATTTATGTAAAATGGGAGGGGGCAGGGTTTGACCGCTCGACCTCCTCCACAATGTTCAGATCTCCAACCAACCTACCAACGGAGTTTTTGTAAACTTTGCCCACCTTTTTCATATTTAAACTCAGTCATCAGTGCGCCCAGGCAGAGGCATGGAGGAACCAGGACCAGGCACAAAAATCGAGACGAATTTTTTAATTAATTTATCATAGGTGGAACCATGATTGAGTGAAATTTCTAGGAGGGTGAAATTTTTGCAGTGTCCAAATTGGACAAACTTTATGTTGATCCTACACCTCTTGGCGACACGAACCCGATGCTGAAGTTAGTTTCATGATCTGAGCAACAGATTTACAGAGGACCCTGAGGAGGGAATCTTTGGGGAATTCAGGGGGAATCTAAAAGATTCCTTAAGCCCCAGATTTCCACTTTCTTAGAATTCATAACTTTGACAGTCGATTTTGCACTATTCGACGCTACAAATCTGATGGGGTGTTCAGATTTTCCATTTACTCATTTCATTTTTCGGTCACTTTTCTAAGTGGAGTGCAGGTGTTAGCATTCATGTGCGAGCAACCATTTCCATGAGATTTGATGTCGTGAGATGGATTGCACGAACAACTTCAACAGCTTGACATCCTCTTCTTCAGATGGTCTCTGTATGTGAGGTATATGCAGTGTGTTCATGTACTTCTTTTACTATGCACTATGCTGTACAGATCCCTGTTTGATGTTTTATGTGGGATCTTCTCTCTTACTTGTTTTCATGATTCCTTCTTGATGTGACGCGGAATCATTTGTGGGATGTACTTGTTGTCATGATTCGTCATGTTTTATTTGAGATCCCTTTGTCATCATGTTGATGGGATACTCATGATGTCACCTTGTATGTTTGCATTGAAATCCCTTCTATGCCATGTTGGCAGGATGTTCATTATCATCATGCATGAGTTTGTGTCATACTGATAGGAGTCCTTTTTGACTGAGAGTTCCTGTAGCAGAACATCTCTTGGAGCCACTCCCGCGTGAGGGAATTTTCCTTGTATGATAGCGACATCACCTCTTATGTACATCATCACTATTGACAACACTTAATGCAGCGTCCTACACCATCTTTACACTGGGGCTCGAAGACGTAGTCCCTCCTGGAAAAACTCTGTTATCAACGGCTTATGTATTCATTTATGTTCTTTTAAAAATGCAATTTAACACCACGAAAGTAAAAGGTCTTGGAAGGGTCCTTTGTCACACCTGGACTTGGATCAGTCAAAAGCTAAAATGGGAGACAAAAGTTTTGTGTCTGACATAATAAATAAACTTTTACTTTTCATGTTATATGTCTTTCGCATTGTAGAGTCAAAAGCTAAAATGGGAGTCCATCTAGATCCAAACAAAAGTTTCCATGCTTTTATGGAATTAACATGGAAGATTCCTCTGAAGCCAACAAAAACTATACTTTTCCATGGCCATGATATATTTCTAATGCATGACACAAGTCTAAATAGTGCCATCAATTGAGAATGCTAAAGTCTATAGGTAGGTTTTTTTATTGAATAGGTAAAACCTTTTCAAACTATGCAGAGCGATAACCCTCAAAGCCTAGTCTAAATAAGCCACATTTTGCTTAGAAAACAATAGAAATTTTTGAGCATGATTTTGGAACAACATGGCAATTTTTTTAAACCATCCAGTACAACTATCAAGCTTCAAGGTTTTGGGTGCCCTATGGGTTTTTGATAGTGTTGAATCCATTTCCTCCATAAAAAGATCTTGATTTAAACACTCCCACAATCAAATTTCGGAATTTGCCTTCAAGACAAAATTGCGACCTCTTTCGATATAAACCATGAGGATATTAAATGTCCCTAAAAACTACAGCATAGAACTTGGGAGCTTCAAGAGCCAGGAATGGAATTTGGTAACATTTTTAAATGTAGTTTCCAATACAAACTGATGGGAATCACCCACAAGCTTTCAAGTTCATGGCCCCTAAATTTTTGCATTCTTGATAATGTTTTCTCACTATTTCAATGTCAATTTCATGATGCTTCCAAAAAAAATTACAAAGCAATTTTATAAGTTTTAATTTCTATCTATAAAATAGCTACTCCATCATGAAGAAGAGAGATTATTGCTACTCCATCATGAAGAATATAGAACTTGCGAGCTTCGAGACCCAGGAATGGAATTTGGTAACATTTTAAATCAAGTTTCCAATACAAGCTTTCTCAATCTGACAGAATCACCTACAAGCTTTCAAGTTCATGGGCCCTAAATTGTTGCATTCTTGATGATGTTTTCTCACTGTTTCAATGTCAATTTCATGATGCTTCCAAAAAACTATAAGATAGTTTTAAAGTGTTTGTTTTTATCTATAAATTAGCTACTTCATCATGGAGAATACACATTTGTTAGGTATTATTTGGCATTTCACATCATGTTGTACTATGAGTCATTGTGTAAGTAAAGCAACAAATGTAACCCGCATGTCTAATTCAACTCCATTACTAGTAGTTCATTCTATCAATTTGTGATGCTTATATGACATATATTGTCTAAAATGACGCAAGCATAAAAGTTAAATGTAGTACTGCAAGCCTCCTGGTCTGGTTGAACTCATTCTGTCAATTTGTGATTCTTATATAACATATAGTCTTTAAGGAAGCAACAAAGAAAACTTTAGTACAGTCCCGTAAGCCTGTTGCTTTAGTTGACATTCCATTCATTTACATTCCAAGGAAAATTGTAAAGTTATAACTAAAATTGTAAGTTGGTTTGGATGGCCTAAGACCCGACATATCAAATCAGCACATGTAATTACTAAAATTTAGGTTATAAAGTCCCAAAGCTGTTGGCATTGCTCCACTATGAAAATTATTGATCTTAGCGAAACCGCATATTTATGATACAAAGAAAGTGTAGATATAATATGATCTTTGGATGATAAGCCTTCACCTAAAGGCTAAAGTGTCAACACATCCTTAGCCTGAGATATCTCTAAATAGAATGGACACAATAAGCTTTAGAACATGACATTCACTAAACTCGTACTTTGAAACCAATTTCAAAGTATTCTCAGTTATTAACTTGCATATCTACAAGCATACAGTGCAACAGGGTAAGTATAAATAGGGCATGCCACAGCAAAAAAGGTCTGAAGCTGATGCAGCTTCTCCTGGTTACAGAGTGCCTCTTCACTTTGTCCGCTATATGATAAGTACATCTAGAAGAGAGAGCAAATTGATCAATTGGAAGTCGAAT
>Ga0115851_101550_pt1 | contig 12179 bp, 15 predicted proteins | sample InSIn2gowninarea_FD_83865 | JGI IMG/M metagenome (GOLD analysis project Ga0115851, IMG submission 83865)
TAAGCCATCTAATAACAAAATTTAATCAGTCTTTCAATCCAAGCTAAGTAAATAGCACAACTAAAAACACTAATCATGTTCCAAACTAACATAAAGCACTTGAAGAGAAAAGCTGGGAAATGCAGAGGAAGTGTTGGGTCTGAACGAGTCAGAGGTAGCATGGTGAGGAAGCATGAGGAACAGAACATCGGCATGCCGGGGAACTGTAGGAGCAGCGAAAAGGGGCATCCTGAGAAAACTAAGAATGCAATCTGTGGGGGGATAGGATGGAAGAGGGCTTGACCATTTTTAGCTTAGGGGGAGAAAGACCATTAATTATCCAGAATAACAGGGGAGACTCGAGTGGTGAAGGCAGGCCCAATGACTGGGGCATGCTGGCTTATGGGATGAGTGGAAGTCCTAGGGAGCTAACTTTTGATGTTTATAATTGTAAGCAAGAGGAAGTAAAGGGAAAGATTGCTCGCCTAGGTAGAGGCAGGGATCGTGGAGGCAGGGGGTGTCAAAGCCAGCTGGGTAGAAACGACCCGACGACCTCAACACCAACAAGTTAGAGGTGGGGCAGGAAATCCATGAGGATGGTTGTGCAAGAAGCCGCACGCGCATACAAAGAAGGCATGGATGTTGACATTTGTAAGGTAATACAAGAGATGGAAGAAAGCATCATGGAAGAGGATTCTGAGCCTGCTATGGAGGAATGGGGGGATATTATCCTAGACCTAGGGCACACCAGAGGTAGGATGACGCTTTATAGGCAAGCCCTACACGTGTACTGGGTGTTGAAGTGCTTACTAGCCAGGGCTCTGGAGCAGGTGGCAGGTGAAATGGTTGAAATAGCCTAAGGTATGCCAATATTAAAAAGGATATGAAAAACCTGCAAATCATCATGATCATGCAAGACAGCAATATGGATGAAATCTAGCAATGGTTGATGAAGCTATCTCCAGCACCAGGTGACTCAGCGGCAGTACCAACAAATGTGGAATCTGACAAAGATGACTGAAAGGATTAGTTTCTTGTAGTTTCTTGCTTGATTCATTTTGTAGATAGCTTTTTCTCTTCAAGTGCTTTATGTTAGTTTGGAACATGATTAGTGTTTTTAGTTGTGCTATTTACTTAGCTTGGATTGAAAGACTGATTAAATTTTGTTATTAGATGGCTTATAATAGACTTAGGTGGCCAACAGACTTGGTTTCCCATATGGGCAAGTTGAGGCCACCAAACTGTTGTATATGGAACAACTTGGTTTTATAAATAGATAAGAAAGGTACTACCGAAGCTTACATATATATATATATATATATATATATATATATATATATATATTAAATATTAAAAACACAAAAATACATGTTGTCTCAAAATCTTATATAAACTCCTTTCGTTATTAATATATATATAAAATTTAACTATATCTCTCTTTAGTTTCGAATTTTATCTAAAATCCTTTTGCAATTAATACATATATAAAAAATAAATAGATTCATAACTTATGTTTACAAGATTCCTCTTTACATAAATATATATAAAAAAAATCACTTACTTTTTTATAAGATTACTTCAAGATTTTATTTCCTTGTTATCTCATTATTTTAAACGATTTAAGGCAACACTCAAATTGAAAATTAAGAAAATTTCTCTGCTCACAATTAGTTTCCATTTTACCTATTATCCTCCTACCATCTACATCTATTTTGTGTTTATGAGTCACTTGATTTACCATGAGAAGCATGAAAATTAACAATCCATGTCATAAACTATAAACAATGAATTTTTGTTTATCCACGCGAAGCTACCTTGAACGAGATACAATTTTTATACCAATGCAACTCTCGAATTTCTGAACTTTTTTTCTCTGATTGATGTTGAAACCAAACACTTCAAGAGCTGTAGTACAAGTGGACATTGACCAATATTTTTAGCCTCAAACCATTCTAGAACCATAGCACCAAGAGCACAAACAAACAACACAAAACAGAATAGGCTTGATCTCTGATTACCAAGGCGATATGATTAAATTATTGTGTGCACCTGTTTAATGAAAATACCATTATCACATAATGAGTTGGAGGAAGTAGAACAAACAAGTGATAAGCATGCAAGACTAAAAGAAAGATAAATGTAGATGAAAGGCTCCCATCTCTCCATAATACACTTTTTACATTTGGTGAAATGGTTTGAAATCCAAATATTTTGGTATTTTTCATTAAATTACTATAATTTTTTCCCATTCAAATTTGCTTCAAGAGAAAATTTTATTTCAACGACATCCTGTCATCCTCAAAGTTTTTGAAATATAGCACAACATTGGTTATTTTTTGGAATGGTGGTGGAACTTGCTTATTTTCCACTTCTGGTTACTATGGAGACTATCAAGACTGCAGTCAATCTTGTAGTCGATGATCCCCAGACTACATTGGTGGGATAATGATGCAGCCTCCACATGTATGTTAATCCCACAACATTTACAGACAATCTAGATTCTGTTTTACAATCCTTATTTTCAAATCTCTCTCGAGACGACTTCGCTACTTCAATGTAAATCGATTTTGGCAAAACGAATCTTGCCTATGGTGTTGTTGTTTTTCGTAAGTATTTGAATTCCAGTGAGTGCTCCCAATGCATCAAAGAAGCGTCGATACAAGCGAAATCATTGTGTCCTCAAGCTAACAATGCTCACACTCATTTGGACGGTTGTCTTTTCTGCTATGAGAATAATACATTTTATAGTCTGGATGTGGACCCTCGTGATTATATTTGTTGTGTCATCATAAATTCTAGTGATGCACAAACTTTCCTTCGAAGAGCTCAGGACATAGAGATAGAAAATGTGGAAATATACTTTCAGATGACAAATTTAATCCTAAAATAGTAGATTTTGGATTAGCCATATTCCTCCCATAAGATGAATCACATGTTTCTACAAGATTTAGAGGACCGATGTAAGTGGTACGAATGAGTTAATAATTTCTATCATATTATCTTCTTTATAAGGTGTCAATTCGAGGGACAAATTTATGGTTCCCACTAATTTATCAACAATTAAAGGTTACATTGTGCCCGAGTATGTTGTACATGGAAAATTAAGAGAAAAGGTAGACGTTTATAGTTATGAAATTTTCGTCCTTGATATCATGAGTGGGAGAAAGTGAATGGATAGAAACCTCCCAAAAACTATGCAACTTCTTCTCCAATGGGTGTGTGGTTTTAAGAATTGATTTATTATTTAATCCTAGTTTGATAATTATAACTTGAAGCTCATTTAAAACTAAAGAATTTGAATTATGACCTTGATGATGCTACAAGCTTGGAATCAATATGAAAATAATCAAGTTTTGGATATTGTTGATCTAACGTTAGAGGGGCGATTCCTAAGAGAGCAGGTCTTGAGGGTCATCATGATTGCACTTTTTTGCACTAAAGGTTCTTGGGCACTACGACCAACAATGTCATAGGTTACTCGATGTTAACCAACAATTTAAAGATTGTTTCCCAACCTATAAAATCAGTGTTTATAGATGCCTTTTCTAGCAGACATAATAATTCCTCCATTACCGCCAACTCTGCAACACAAACTTCAACTTCTACACCATCTTATGAATCTCATAGGTCCATTAGTGTTTCACTCACTCCCCACTAATTGACAGACCATCATAAAGGCAAACTCTGATTTTTAGTATCTACAATCATCAGTTTAATGAGGCTATTTTTTCATTATTCAATACATCTTCAATTTTGAAGAAACAACATAGAAGTTCCCACTACAAGTCACACTACAAAAAAATGTTGAACATATATTTTGGCTAATCTTACGCTCAGTTCACCTTAAATTAATTGGAGTTTAGAGGATGGAATTGTCTAAATTTATGTAAGTGATTAGTTATTTAGTTTTGCCACCACTTTGTAGATTTTGTTTTCACTACTTTGTTCAACTAAATGTAATTTTCTTACACATCAATATTAACAGAGTTCTAAGATGAGTCATGTTGTTTCCCATTTGAAACCTTAAAAAACATCAAAGTTTTCCTGCATTTTGTCAAATTATTCCAAGTTATGAAACCAGCTCAAGAGAAGATAGAAAAGATAGATCAACGCCTTAGAATTCAGCCTTTTCGAGGGGGCATCCTCCTTTACATTACATAAATGAACAATTCTTGGATGATACAAATGAAAATACCTCCTTTCTATATATAGGAGTCTAAGGGGTCATAACATAATCGGAGCCGACATAACAATAATAATGTAAGGGCACAATAATAACAATAGTGGGCTTCTATGGGGCACAAGAGTAACAATATGGGCACTACATGGCTACATCAATATAATAAGTGGGTTGCACTAATAACAATAAGGGGTTACACTAGTAGTATAGGGGCCTAACATGCCCCTCTCTTTCAAAAAGCGTTGTCCTCAACGTTTGAGTAGTTCTTGATGCTTCCGTATAAAATTCTTGTCCTCCCATGTGGAATCTTCAGCATGTAAGTTCTTCCACTTGATGAGATACTTTGAAATTGATTGATTTCATAGCTATCGGGTTCTTGTTTCTGTGACTACTCTAGGTTCCAATATGATTTTTCCTTCCTCTTCAATTTCTAGCAATATTGTTTTCAATGTAATCTTTTGCAACTTTTGAATAAGTGGCCATACTTCTTCATCCTTCTTCGATTCATCCCTTGCTTCGTTTATCCAATCTGGTTGGATAATAGAAATAGCATAAAACAATGCTTTCACATCCTCATCCTTGAAGAGTCTTCCCATTAGGTAAGGTCTCCATTTGTTAAGTGCGTGTAGTATTGCCAACATTTCCTTCTCATAAATATTTTTGTTTAGATATAGCAGTAAAAATACCCAATCACCTACATCAAAACATTTTTCACTATGATGTTGATCTACCTATTGTTTCATTTGATTTTTCACCAAATTGGCGTTATCCTTTAAAAGTTGGAGAACTTGTTGTTGATGCTCAAGATATGGTCAAATTAATTTCTTGACGCTCGATGTGATCTTTCACTTCTTGAACATTTTTCTTCTTGATATGTCCTTCTATCTTGATAGTTTGAGGAGTGGCAATTCCGACCAATGAATCCCAAGATATGGTTGGATTCATTTCTTCTTTGTTGATGTGATCTTTCACTTCTTGCACCTTTTTCTTCTTGATATGTCTTTCTATCTTGAGAGTTTGAGAAGTGGTCATTCTTTCCAATAGTTTACAAGATATGGTCTGATTCATTTCTTCTTTCTCTGGGGTTGGGTCGTAGCATATATCCTCTTCTTTTGATGTTTCTTGATCCTTTTCTTCCTCCTCTTCATACTCTATGTAAAATAATTTCTTCTCATCACACTTATGACCTTGAGTGCATTTGCTATCACAATTGTAACAAAGCCCTTTTTCTCTTTTTACTTCCAATTGTTGTGGTGTAACCCTTGTAGGTTGTGGAAGGCTAGGAGAAACAACACTTCCATCTTTATAGTTGTGAGGGGTAGACTGCCTTGTTGCCATAATTTTACTTTCCAATATGTCACAAAGCCCTTTTACTCTTTCCAATTGTTGTGGTGTTGCTGTAAAGAACGTGTTGCTCTTTGTATCCTCATAATGTGCTATCATTTCCTCCGTGAGAATTGACCATGTAACAAGTTTCTTATGAGAACAAAGCCCTTTATACCATAAAAATTGATCCAGTTCTAAATATGAAGATGCAATACATACCTTTTGTAATAGTGGTACGCCATGTAAGTCAAAATATTGCGCCATCTGAAGTATCCAATTTACCGGATCCTTGCCATCAAACTTCGTCATCTTGCTTTTTCTTGATTTTAGGACCTCGATCTTGAAACGAATGTAACGCTGTACTTTTGGATATTTAAGTTCTAAAATTGCTAACTGTAGTATCCCTCTATGTCCTCTTTCCAATGCCACCAGTTTGATCCAAATTGGATTCTCCAAGAAAGAGTTATACACAATCTCCCAAGATGACCTAATTATAGACCTTTATAGAAGAGCGAACTTGTATGAAGTGCCACGTGTAAATTTTTCTACATTTGGCTTTGAAAAAGATGTACAAGAAATGCAGTCCATCCTCTTTTTATACCTTCTTATGAAATTTCAATCCGATGCTCAAAGAGAAAGTTATGATGATTTCCCTAGGTCACGTGTTTGGAATGTAATTCAGGAGTCTATAAAAATACCAACTTCCTCAGATAATATCTCCACAAATATAGTGTAAAAGGATATGAAATTCAGAGCCGAGGTTCAACGCAACTTCTTCTCAAATGGGTTTTTTTTGTAACTTCTGAAACGTTGCAGAAAAAAGGTTATAGCGAAAATTCCACAATGACCTGTTTGGAGAAGCGAAACCCTAGAATCCAAAGCTATGATACCAAATGTTGTGAAACTAGCACAATAGAAGATAGAAAAGATAGATCAACGCCTTAGAATTCAGCCTCTTCGAGGGGGAAACCTCCTTCACATTACATAAATGAACAATTCTTGGATGACACAAATGAAAATACCACCTTTCTATATATAGGAGCCTAAGGGGTCATAACATAATCAGAGCCAACATAGCAATAATAATGTAAGGGCACAATAATAACAATAGTGGGCTTCTATGGGGCGCAAGAGTAACAATATGGGCACTACATGGGTACATCAATATAATAAGTGGGTTGTACTAATAACAATAAGTGGTTACACTAGTAGTATAGGGGTCTAACACAGTGTCATAGGTTACTCGATGTTAACCAACAATTTAAAGATTGTTTCCCAACATATAAAATCAATGTTTATAGATGGCTTTTCTAGCAGACATAAGAATTCCTCCATTGCCTCCAACTCTGCAATACCAACTTCAACTTCTACACCATCTCATGAATCTCATAGATCCATTAGTGTTTCACTCACTCCCGGCTAACTAACAGACCATCATAGAGGCAAAATCTGATTTTTAGTATCTACAATCATCGGTTTAATGAGGCTATTTTTTCATTATTCAATACATCTTCAATTTTAAAGAAACAACATAGAAGTTCCCACTACAAGTCACACTACAAAAAAACGTTGAACATATATTTTGGCTGAGCTTATGCTCAGTTCACGTTAAATTAATTGGAGTTTAGAAGATGGAATTTTCTAAATTTATATAAGTGATTAGTTATTTAGTTTTTGCACCACTCTGTAGATTTCGTTTTCACTACTTTGTTCACCTAAATGCAATTTGGTTACACATCAATATTAACACAGTCCTAAGATGAGTCACGTTTTTTTCCATTTGAAACCTTAAAAAACGTCAAAGTTTTCCTGCATTTTGTCAAATTATTCCAATACTTAAATTTTGTCATATGTAAACATGAATTGCATCATTAATTCACTCTTGAAATGTTGCATCTCATATCGGTCAGTCGAATTATGATTTTCGGTAGAAAATGTATCTTCTTAAAATTCACCGAATTCTTAGTGCGTGTATAATAAAAAAGGTCAAGCAACTAGCTACTCAATATCAAACGCGCATTTTATTAGGACAAGCATTTAGCGAAATGGAAAGATAATTAACTCGAGGGAGACTCCTTGTGTCCGTATCAATCAATACACGCATAGGCACTAATTAACTCAAAGGGATATTCCTTGTGTTTGTAAGGGTCAATACATGCGCATACACTATGCAAATTCCTCTTGGACCCCATAACAAACTTTATGAGAGACATACAAATTTCCTCCCTGCTAGACTAGTTAGCTATGAAAATAGAGAACATGTGCATCCATGGAACATTACGTATTTCTCAAGCAACTAGTGTATTCTATTCCATTTTATGTAGAAAAAATAAAAATAAAATGACAACCCTTGGTGGACATGTTTTTCTTTGGGTGGGTTCTTGTTCAGAAAAGCATTTCTATACCTATGAGAGCATTTGATAAGCGTTTTTTAGTGTAATTGTAAATCCAATGGGATTGGGCATTTGGTATAAGAAATTTGTCAAGTGCAACAGATCCACAACCTTGATCTTGGTAGCATAGTTGGCAGTGGAAACGTTTATTAAATACATTGGGTTTTGACGGTATGGATGAGTCGACAACTAGTTTTTGGCGAGGCTACTAATTTAAGTGGCACTTTTGGAAGTAAAGCCAAAGATAAAGCCTACAAAAATTTCCAAACCTTAGTTAACTATTTAAAAGCTCCAAAAGCAGAAAAACTCACAGAATAGGGTTAAAACGACAAGATCAAAAGACTAAAACTTGGAGAGGACCTCAAGAATATGTGAAAACATATTTATAAAAACTAAATTGAGCAGGACATAGGTAAAAATAATAATTCATGCAGTAATTCAAGAAAATAAAAGAAGCCAAAATTAGCAAAGGGAAAACTTTAAAAGCAGGTATGTGCAAGCAGAATCAATGTGTTTTTGGAGACAAAGTTTCTAATAGTTTCTGAGGCGAAATTTCAAGAGCAGTGAGGTGTTGGTATGGTGGTGTTGCTGAAGGTGATTCTTGATTAGTGATTAAAGATTTTTTTTTTAAGGCAGACTAACATTCATGGATCTATTTTGAAAATTGATGAAAAATGACCCATTGAGCATCGACCAAGTTGTATCTTGAATATCAAGGGTTGGTGCTCCTTCTGGTGTCTGCTGGTAAACAACTAGTTTAAAAATGGATGAAAAATGACCCATTAATTATCCTACTAGTTGTATCTTGCATATCAAGGGTTGGTGCTCCTTCGGGAGGGCACTAGTAAATAACTAGTTTGAAAATGGATGAAAATGACCCATTGAGTGTCTACCAAGTTGTTATTTGTAGATCAAGGGTTGGTGCTCATTCCAGTGGGTGTTGGTAAATAAATAGATTGTAGGCTTTATAGCTCCTTTAAGTTGTAGCTGATAAATCAAGGGATTGTAGCCTCCTACTGGTTGTAGAATTTTTTTTGCAAGTTGTGGATGATGCTATAATACAATCAAGAGCAGTTTGAAGAATTTGTTTGTCTCATGAGTGTTTTAACATGTTTTTTTATATTATTTGTTGTCACACTTGTTCAAATCATTGTTGAAGTATTTTAATTGCATCCTAATAGTGTTACATGAAGTGAAAGAAAGTTTTCATTGTTATACTTCTTGCACTATTGATTCACTACCCCACTATCAGTAGTGCCTTAGTTTCTAACAATTGGTATCATATCCACGTTACTTCAGATTTCTCTAATAGCTAGAAGAAACGAAAAAAACCATGGAAAACTAGGAAGGAGGTTTTACCTATAGGGCACCTATCTTTAATGGAAAAAACTATGTGTTTTGGAAAGTAAGGATGAAGACCTACATTCAATCACTTGGATTTGATGTGTGGGATTTTTTGGAAGAAGAATATCAAAGGCCTGTAGTGGTGGTTACCAAAGAACAGAGGATGGAGTTCACATACAATGCTAATGAAATGAATGCCTTTCTTTCTTGTCTACCTGAATCACAACTTGTAAAATTATTGGATTGCACATTTGCCAAAGCTATTTTGGACAAGATGAGAAGTTGCTACAAAGTAGACAACAAGGTAAAGAAATCTAAACTGCAATGTATAGGATGAAATTTTAATCTTTATGAATGCATGATGATGAAGATATTGCAAAATATCTTTTAAGAGTTGATGAAGTTGTGAACAACATAAGAGGGTTTGATGAGTTTTTAGAAGAAGTTGTAGTAATTCAAAAGGTGTTAAGATCTCTTCCTATAAGGCTTAATTCCAAGGCTTCATCCATTGAAGAAATGATGAGTTTGATCACTCACCCTAGATGAATTACTTGGTATACTCGCAGCCTCTAAGATGAGAATTTTGAAAGGAAAGCCTTCAGCCAAAGAATTAACCTTCAAATAAAAAATCAAGTGCAAGGATGAGGATGATTATGCATGTTGTGAATCACGTGAACAAGAAGCCAACTTTGTATGGAAGCTTAAGCAAGGATCAGGCAAGTATAAAGGCAAGCTACCCTTTAAGTGTTTTACTAGTGGCAAAGTTGGTCACTATGCATCAAAGCATCATGAAAAGAGGAAGAAATATTATGACCCTAAAGAAATATTCAAGAAAGTTAAAAAGGACATAAGAAAGGATAAGAAGAGGGATTTTTATGTTCAAAAAAAGATCTCCTTGAAAATTGAACCTAATGAATTATCAGATCAGGACAAAGATGATGAAATCCTTAAATAATTCATGCTAATGGCCACATAAAATCTACAATTTGAGGCCATTAATGCTAAACATAAAGGGGGAGAAGTAGATCTTTAAGAAGAACTAGTTAGCGCACCTGAGGAAATAGAGAGGCTAAGGAAGAAAAATAATACTCTACAAGAGTCTTAGGCAAAAGTGTAGCAAATCTATTGTCTTGATTTTGGCAGCATAGTTGGCAATGACAACGTTTATTAAAGCCTTTGAGCTTTGGTGGCATGGATTAGTCAACAACTACTTTTGGAGTTAGTTTTTGGTGAGACTACTAGTTTAAGCGGAATTTTAGAAAGTTAAGCCAAAGATAGACCCTGCTAACTTTGGCAATCCTCAGATAACTTTGTAAAATATCCAAATTGACTGAAATAAGAAGAAAAACTCACAAAATAGGTTCAGAACAATAAGATCAAAAACCTGAAACTTGGAGAGGACCTCAAGAAGATATGAAGAGAATATGTTATGAAACCAGCTCACAAAAAGATAGAAAAGATAGATCAACACCTTAGAATTCTACTCCTTCGAGGGGGCAACCTCCTTTATATTACACAAATGAATGATTCTTTGATGATTCAAATGACAAAACCTCGTTTCTATATATATGAGTCTAAGGAGTCACAATATAACCCAACCAACCTAACAATAATAATATAAAGGCACAAATATAACAATAGAGGGATTCTATGGGGCACAGTAATAACAATATGGGGACAATAGGGGCACAACAATATTAATAAGGGATATAACTACAATAGTAATGGGGTAATCACTAGTATTATAGGGACCTAACATGCCCCTCTCCTTCAAAAAAGTGTTGTCCTCAACGTTTGAGTAGTTTTGGATGCTTCTGTATGAAATTCTCATCCTCCCATGTGGAATCTTCTGTGGATAAGTTCTTCCACTTGATGAGATACTTGGAATTGATCATTTTCGTAGCTTTCAAATTCTTGTTTTTGTGACTGCTTCCGGTTCCAATATAATTTTTCCTTCCTCGTCAAGTTCTGGCATTATTGTTTGAACTAGGAGCTTGTCGCTTATAACCTTATTTAAACATGAAACATGGAAAACTGGTTGCACTCGAGAAGCTGCAGGAAGCTCCAATTTGTATGCCATAGTAGCAATCTTTCGCAACACCTTCTATACACCATAATACTTTGGTGATAACTTATTATCCTTCTTAGCTTGCTTGAGGGACATTTTTTAATAAGGAATACCAAATCACCTACATCAAAACTTCTTTCACTTCGATGTTGATCTGCCTGTTTTTTCATTCTATTCTGCACCAACACAAGGTTATCCTTTAACAGTTGGAGGACTTGTTGTTAATGCTTGATGTGATGTTCCACTACTTGAACCTTAGAATTTTTCTTAAATATGATGTGATGGATGGTGGCTGATATCCATAAAGTTCCATAAATGGGGTCATTTTTGTTGCTATATGGAAGGAAGTGTTATACCACCATTCAGCCAGAGGCAACCATTTGACCCATTGTGTCTATTTATCAGATACAAAGCAATGGAGATATCCTTTCAAACATTTGTTTACTATTTCAGTTTTCCCATCAGATTGAGGATGATAAGATGAGCTATGAGCTAACTGAGTACCGAGATAAGAAAGTAATTTTGTTCAAAAATTTCCAGTGAAAATGGGATCGCTGTCACTTACAATAATCTTTGGGTTTCCATGTAGCTTTTGAATTGTTTCCATAAATGCAATAGAAACTATACTAGTTTTAAATGGATGTGATAATGCACAAAAGTGTGCATAATTGGTAAGTCTATCAACTACCACCATGATGACACTCTTTCCCTTAGACTTGGGTAAACCTATGATAAAATCCGTTGAAACCTCCTCCCAACATTGGCTAGGAATGGATAAAGGTTGTAATAGACCTGGGGTCTTAAGTGTTTCAACTTTATTTTGTTGCCAAACCAAACATTCTGCCACAAACTTTTGAATGTCTAATTTAAGGCCATCCCAAAAACATTC
>Ga0115851_101552_pt1 | contig 12178 bp, 14 predicted proteins | sample InSIn2gowninarea_FD_83865 | JGI IMG/M metagenome (GOLD analysis project Ga0115851, IMG submission 83865)
CTTGAGTTTGGCTAGTTTGCAACCATCTATGACTTTTCCACATTCATAGTTGATAGAATGCATGAGAAGTTCACAAGAATAGGGAATGAAAGGGTTTTCAAATACTCCTAAGCTTTATACCATATGTTCTTATATTATCAATCAGAGAAATTCCCATTCACCCTCTAAAAACTGGACACCAAGGGTCAACCCAAGCCAGTCAATTTTTGGACCCCATTAGTCCACGAGTATCAGTCTCCATACTCTTATTCAGAATTCATTGACTTATTTGTACATCCAGTTATAACAATGTTGAATGGAAACCCTCGTCCAAGACTTAGTCTAGAAATAAAGAGAGTCCTTCAACTGTCAAAACAGACCAAAGTGGGTGACTGGTACCTTTACCAGAACCACACAGAAATCAAGATATATGGTTGCATGGTTGCACCATATAAGTTTCCAAGATACCTCTATATGAGGTTGTTTGCATTAGAATACTATAGGAAACTTATCAATGCAGATGAGGTAAACTTTGTCAATGCCAAGAAGAAGGCCAATTTCAAAATAAAAGACCAACTAGGCCCCTTCATATGCAACTCTAGAGAGGTTGGAAAAGAGGTAGATTTGATACTATAGAATATGAAGTCCCAGAGAATTTTTGTCTAGAGATATGATCCTTTGGAATTTATCACAAAGAAGAGACAAAAGGTCAAGCTAGGACCTTTCATCCACCATCCCATACCTGAAATAGAAGCATATGCAAACCAAACAGAATGGGTGGAAGGTACCCTAGTAGACCAGGACAACACCGGAATAGATGTAGAGAATGATCTCATTGATTTAGAAAAGCAGCTTGATGACAACTATTTTTTGCAGGTACTAGAAGAACTAGAGACTGTTATGAGTACTCCTCCAATCATACAGACTCCTCAGAATGAGGAGAAGATCCCAAAAAGAAATAGAGAAGGGGTTTCCACTTCAAGAAGAGCCACCTCTGATTTTCAACAGGAATCAAACAAGAGGCAAAGGCTAAATCCAACCTTTGAGCAAGAATATACTAAAGACTCATCTGAGGTCACTAATACAGGTGCAAAAAGAAGTAGACCTACAACTCCATCTGGAGGCATGCAAGAGCCTTCCACATCACAAACTCAGATGTTTGAAAGGCATCTCAATGTGGAAGTGTCTTCTTTTAGAGTGCCAACTGACAAAGACCAAGATATCAAGGAAAGGTATAAAGAGATGAAGGCTAGGAATGAGAGGCTTAAGGCCCAAACATATGCACAATATTTGAAGCTAACTACTACCAATCAAACAAGGCTGATGTCAGCCTTTGACATTAAAGAGGGGAAGATGCAAATGACCTTTATGAAGCCTACAACCCAGCAACCAGAGACAGCATCAGATTTCAAAAGGGTAGATTTTGAAGTGCTGGCAAGGGATATTCATCCCACAGACCATATTAAATTGCATAAACAGGCTGGAAAGATGATATAATCCACCCTGATAGGTAAAGCCATAGCTTCCCATCAGCTATAGAACTCTCTGAACAACATCTTAACACAATTCTAGTTGGATAAGGCCTCCTCATAGGCCAAGGGCACAAGGATCAAGTCCTTAGAGGACATAGTAATTGAATCGGGACATGATCCCAAGGATATAAAAGCCACAGAGCAGCTTATCAAAAAGATAAATGATGACATAGCTACATTGAAGAAACAACTAAAAATACCTCAGCTACAATGTCCACAAACACTGGAAGTATTAGAAGCCCAACAGGGGCATGAAGAACTAATGGACTTGGTCTTGAAATTGAATGATCAACTAAAAGAGATTGAAAAGGAATTGGATGCTTTGATCCAATTAAAACAAGAAGATATGGCCACGTCTTTAACAAATGTTATCCCTACAGTCTCTACAGTAATGCCATCGACACTAGCAACATCTTTGGCACCTACAGCTCCACTTGCAACAGCCTTGCCAACAACAACAGAATCTACATTAGCAGCAGGTGCATCAAGAAAGCAACAAAACTTGTGAAAGCCATGGAATAAATGACCATCCAGGCTACAGAGATGAAAAAGCTAAAGGAAAAGGTGGCAAAGTTGGAAACTGATTGCAAACTAGCCAAACTCAAGAAAAAATAAGAAACACAAAAGGCATAGAGAATGGGTGAGAGAATCAAAATCCTAGAGAATGATTTAACACTGGAAAACCACTTAGACAAGACAAGGAAATGTTGTGGGCCAATACCATCGACTCTGTCAATGATATTTGGCCATCAATCCAAGTTACTTTTGAGCAAACAGAGCTAGTAAAGGTAGCTTTTGAAGCTATCCAGAAAGTAAAGGAGGAGTTGGGAAATAAGCCAGAGGATGAAATAGACTCATCCACTTGCTCAACAACAAGAATAGCTATGAACTCCAATAGATAAATATAGAAGACAAGACTGCTGCCATTTTAGAAATAAGGAAGGTCCTTTCCAAAAGGAACCTTATGCTTAATTTGGAAGAAAAGTGCCACAATATATAGGTAGCCATTGATAGGTTCATGGCTAAATTTTAGATTTTGAGGGAGAAAGGTCTGCCCAGTCCTATGGTCGTCCATGATAAACTAATGACAGAGTTGGACTATGGTGATAGACTTAGAAAATTGTCTAAGGAACAAGCTAGTTCTTCATCCATTAAAGCCCTGCCAATGGGCAAAGTATTATATGACACATTTGAGAACTTGTTTTTCCTTGACCATGAGGTAAAGCATTTGTTCCTCACCAAGCCCAATTTTGCAAAGTATACTGAGGTTGATGAAATATACAGGAGAATGGTAAATGTGAGATTACCAGATCATAATGGTGGGAGAAAATGACAGATTTAATGTGACAAATAGATAGTTGAAGCTTACTGCACATTAAAAATGATGGCAGCAAGGTGAAATAGGTAAAAATAGCACAACAGGGTCAAATAGTATCAGGGTTAAAGAGTATTAGTTGAAAGATGAAAGCAAAGAAGTTTCCAGCATGAAGCTCCACAACTGTAAGCCAACATAAAGGGATACACCTCAACCCTAAAGGCCAACACAACCATAATAAAAGGGACACCAAGAAACAATTGATTAGTTGTCTCTATCTTCGTGCGAGAAGATATTTTCATTTCCTAAAATAAATCTCAATTTGTTTTGAGATATTTTGTAATAAGTTTTTATATAAATATTCAGAATTCGAAGTATGTAGGGTGGATTCTTAGAAATTTCTATAGTTTTCTTGATCAAAGACTGTAAGCTATTGTATCATTGTTGGACCAGCAAGCTGGATTATTGAATAAAGCAAAGACATTTGACTGGATTCATGTGTAGTGCGCAATACAAACAAGTATCTTCTTTTGTGTTGTCACTTTTATTTAAAAGATTTTCCATAATCTTAAATGTATCTGAAATATAAATGCTTAATATGGAATGATATCTCAGAACTTGCTTCACTGAACTCTGTCTTGACTATTAGGCATTTTGTATGTTTTCTGCTAAAATTATCTAAGTTCAGGAATTCTTGAGCGCTCCTTAGTTCAGATAGTTTCCCTTTGGTCTATACTAAAGTATTCTTAACAGCCCTTTTCTCATGATCATCCTTTGTTCCTCCTCTTAGTCCCAGTTTGAGAATTCTTAAGTGCTCTCTCACCCTGGTTAAGATCATTTCATCCATTCAACCTGAAGACCTGTGTTTTGCTCTACTAGCTTGCCCATTGAACTCTCCCTTTAATGATTTAATCCTAGTCCTGCTACCTTTCTTTGACTCCATAGCCCAATAGGCAGAGACACCATTATATCCATCTGTTTAAGGATTCCACCATCCAACTTCCAAATAAAAACCCAAAAACCCCCTTGAACTTTAAGAACTAGCTTAAAATCCCAGCAAACAAATCTAAAACATATAGAGAAAGCCCTCTCTGAGTCATGGGTTGGCTAGAGCCTATACTTAAAAGATTGGTTTGTGGTTACCTCGGTCTTTTCCTTCTTTTGATAACTTCTAGGGAAAATTTATGAGTGATAACATAGTGGTGACTCCACTGGGGACTTCAACCCTCAGTCCTAATAAATCTTTAAGAAACTTTTTATTTTGTATTTAAAGCCTCTTAAAGTATTTTATTAGAAGTTATTTCTCATGAAAAGAAAACAATTTAAAAAAAATTATGAAATTCCTGCTTTGAGGAAAGCTCATTATACTAGGGCTAACCCAGATCCAAACCCTCCCCCAGTATTTGATAATCCCAACCTGATTTCAAGAAAATAAAAAATAGAAGAAAGTTCAGCCAGTCACACACCCTTAGTTAAAACTAATTCATGTCCTGATGAATGGTTGTTTTTAGAATATCTTCCCTTTGATGAGCAATTTGATTTGTCATTATTTAGATCAAAGTCTGAAAGTGAAATTTGTGACACTATCATAGATCCAAAGTTTATTGTAGATCTCGAAGTCCAAAAAGCCAACAAATCAATTGATGAGTACCTTCTAAATTCACCACAATCATCCCTTAGTACTGCCAAGATCCCTAAGATTTCTGAACAATTGTCCACTACTCTGAGTTCACCATTATTCCCTTCAGCATCTGAAGCCCATTCCACACCTCCATTCATACCCTCACTCCCTTACCAACCTATCATATCCCAGGTACCACCTGCTGGTCCTAGTTCATCCTCCACTACTGCATCACCTTCCATTACCTCAACCCCATATTTTAGACCTTCCCAACATATAGCCATGGCTAATAGATATGCCCCCCTTGTCTTACCTACTCCACTTGGTGCCATGCCAGTAGACTACCAGAGTAAAATCGTCCAATTTGATGGCATAGGACACTACACTGCACAACACCATGTTAATAAAATGATAAACTACTTTGAACTTCATGAAATTGATATTGTGGATGTCCAAATGAGATTATTTGCTCGGACTTTAGCTGGTGATGTTAGGAAATGGTTTAGATCACTGCCTGATAATGATATTAATAGTTTAGAAGTATTTCAACATCGATTTTTGAATAGACAGGAAAAGAAAAAGAATCCTCTATAGATCCTTTCTGAATATGAAAATATTAGAAGAGGACCCAATGAAACTGTTCAAGATTACTGCACCAGATTTAATAATATATACAATGCAATTCCAGTTAATATTAAATCCCCACCTGACTTAGCATTAATAAATTTCCCTGATGGTTTTGTCACAAACATGGCATTCCAGCTCATGGAAAGAAACCCCCCAACCCTAGAAGATATGAAAAGTGTAGCAGTAAGTGTAGAGGCTAATTTATTAGATAAAAGAGCTAGAGTTAGGAATGAAAGAAGAGGATCAGCTAAAGATGAGCCTTCACCCTCTGACAGTAAAATAGATATCTTAGTAGAAGGCATGGAAAAGTTAATGGATAGAATAGAGAATATAGAGAGGAAACCCCAGTGGGATAATCAACAGGCACCTCCAGTTAGAAACCCAAACTTTAGGAAAAACCAAAACCAAAACCAAAACACTAAAAAAAATGGGCCTAATCAGAATATTAGACCTCCTTTCCAAGAAAATTGTGTAGAAACATCCCAACATAAAGACCCGGAGCCATACATACAGATTAACCTGATAGGATTAGATGATGAAGGTGTTGTTTTTCTGACCCAAGATGATCAGGAATTTCATATGCTGCAACAATTACAAATCCAGTCTGAAGAGTCATTTGATTATAAACAAGGTTATGATTCTGCCATCGTAATTGCATAAGCAGTATAACCTAAGAAGTAAAAAGAATTCTGATATCCCTGAACAAACCAAGAAAACAGTGCCAAATCAACCTAAGAAAATCAAAGAAGCCCTAGTTTCTAAAATCCTCCAAATTCTCCCCAAACAAAACAAAAAATCTTCTAGCCCTACCATTGAAGATATAACCCCTAATCAACATTCTAATTATCAAACCTATACTTCAATTCCCCCCAAAAAACTAGTGGACACACCTCGAAATACTAGATTGGAAAATTCACAAAAAGAGGTCCCCAATAAAGGAAAAGAACACCATCCCACCCAAATCCCTACAGTCAAAAGTCCAAACCCTCAAACAGAGAAAGCCCCTTTTCCTTTTAATTTGGGAGTAGAGGTAGCTAAGCTAAAGATTTCAATCCCTTTGACAAAGTTAATCAAGAATGAAACCTACAAAACATAGATAAACTAGACCCTGAACCTTACTGAAAATGAGGACTCTGTTAACCTATTTGATGACCAACTAGAGCTTATATTTGGTCTAGATGTCAATGGCAAACCACTAGAAGGAGGAATACCAACTTTCTACATTAGCCTTGGAAACCATGACAAAATCCTTCATAATGCAATGTTGGATTTTGGGGCCTCCCACAACTTAATGCCCAAATCAGTAATGGAAAAATTGAACCTAGACATTACAAGACCTTACAAGGACTCTTTTTCAAATGACTCAAGTCAAGTAAAGTGTCTGGGGTTGATTAAAGACCTATGTGTTACCTTAGGTCAATATCCTGCTAAGAGAATCCTTATGGATATTATGGTTGCTGACATCCCACCAATGTATGGCATGCTATTAACTAGGTCATGGGGAGCCAAACTTCAGGGATCTCTACAACTTGATATGTCATATGTAACAATTTCTATTTTTGGACAAACCAAGAAGTTGTACCAAGAAACTTTAATGAAATACATGGTGAGTAGCCAGAATCGGCCTCAAAACTTTGCTATCTACTATGTACATTTAGACATTGATTCTTTTATTTTGTATAACATTGATGAAACACAAGAAACTCTTTTAGACAGTGTTGATGTAGAACCAAAGGAAATTGTAGTTTCAAATCAAGAGGAAAGTGTCCAAACTTTAGAACTTTCCACTAAACAAGATACTCAAGATGAGGAAAAGTTGGTGGAAACAGACGATGCTAATTATGAACATGAGATATTGTGGCATCTTGAGTTTGATGGGTCAGTCAATAAGTTTGGAGCCAGAGCAGGGGTTTGCATATAGAATATAAAGAATGATTACTAAGAAGGCCATGCATACAGACTAAATTTTAAATGTACTAACAATATCGCTGAGTATGAAGCACTAATTTTACATCTTAAATTAGTTAGGAAGCTAGGAGCTATAAGAGTTTCTATCATGGGAGACTCTGAATTAGTGATAAAACAAATTAAATTTGTATATGTGACCAAAGACCCTAGATTAACTTGTTACAGAGGAACCATTGTAGAAATACTAAACATTTTCTCATAAACAAAAGTTGTTGTAATTCCTAGAAAACATAATATGCAGGCTCCTAGTTTAGCAATGTTTGTCAGCACCTGCAAGTTACCCTTTCAGCCTAACTATCAATACTGCTTAAGTAAGGTAGAGGCCTGCAATGCCAGATAATTTGAAGAACTGGTAAATACTTGTTGATGACAAACAAATAAACAACTTTTTGATTTCAGAACAAAAAATTGTAGTAATATAGATACTGACACATCAATAGGTCCTAACACTAAAGATAAAATATAAATAAATGAGATAGAAGGTGAAGAGATAGATAGATTTCATCCCATTGAATTTACAAAATCAGATGTAGAAAACTTAGAGAAAGTTGAGATTGATGAGATAATTAACGGAGTCACTAAAGTAATCAATCTCAAAGATAATTTCTTGCCTAAAGGATTAACCCCTTTGGAAGAGTTGTTTGATTCAAGTCATGTTCCTAGAAAGCCTAAAATGGAACCTTTGAAATATGGTATGGAGAAGTGTAATATAGGCATTGATGAAGATCGAAAATTGATCAAACTTTCTAAATCATTACCTCCCACTGAAAGATTAAAATACATTGAGTTATTAAAAGAATTTCAGGATGTCTTTGCTTGGAGTTACAAGGACCTCAAATCCTATGACACCAGCATCATACAACACACAATCCCTATAAAAGAAAATAAAAAACCTTTCAGATAAACAATTATAAGGATAAATCTTATCCTATTAACTTCAATTGAAAAAGAAATCTAGAGAATGTATAATGCTAAGATAATGCACCAATTAGATTTTCTGATTGGATTTCGAATTTGGTGTCAACTGGGAAGAAAACTGGTGAGATCAGGCTCTGTGTGTACCTTAGAAACCGCAACAAAGTATCCCTTAAAGACAATTACCCTCTCCCCAAAATGGACCATATTTTGCAAAGGGTAGTTGGATCAACCAGGATCTCATTATTGGATGGGTTTTCGGGTTACAATCAAATCTTAGTTCATATTGATGATCAAGCCAAGACTACCTTCACTACTCCTTGGGGCACATTCATGTATGTGAAAATGCCTTTTGGACTAATGAATGCAAAAGCCACTTTCCAAAGGGCTATGGATATAGCATTTGCCAAAGAAATTCATGATTTCCTTGTAATATATCTAGATGACATTACTATATTTTCAAAATCTGATTGCCAACATTTGGATCATTTGAGGTAGGTTTTTATTAAATGCAGGAAATATGGAATTTCTGTAAACCCTGAGAAGTCCTTGTTTGGGTTAGAAGAATGAAAGTTACTAGGTCATATAATTTCAAAAGATGGTATCCGAATAGACCCTATAAGAATAGAAGCCATCTTATAGATACAACATCCAAGGAACATTAGAGAATTACAAGATTTCTTACAGAAAATTAACTTTCTTAGGAGATTTATTTGTAATCTTGCAGAATTAATTAGATCATTGAACAATATGTTGAAAAAAGGTTCAACCATAAAATGGACTGTTGAGGCTAGGAAATCCTTCGAAGACATTAAACTAGCCTTAACAAGAACACCAGTTTTGCTCATTCTAAAATTTGATAGAGATTTCATCTTATTTTCCTTTGCTTTTGAGCACACAATTGCTGCAATTTTACTGCAAAAAAATGACCAGGGCTATGAACAACCTATTGCTTTCTTTAGCAAGGCCCTGAGATATCCACCCTTAAAATACAACATAATGGAAAAACAAGATTTTGGTTTGGTCAAAGCTATCAAAGACTTTAGAGTATACATTTTATATTCTCATATAGTAGCCCATGTTCCCAATACAACAGTCAAAGACATCCTAACTCAGGGTGGTCTAGATGGAAAAAGGAGAAATGGATTGCTACTATTTTAGAATATGACATGGAAATCAAACCAACTAAGTTAATCAAGGGCCAAGGTTTAGCCAATCTCATGGCTGAATCAAACTGTCAAGGCCTGGATATAAAATTTGTTGCACAAATAGATAATGAAGAGGAGATGGCAACTTCTCTAATCAGCCAGGCATTTATTGAATCACCATGGTATGCTGATATAATTTATGTTTTACAAAATTTACAAGCTCCTCTTGGATTATCTAAGATCAAAAGTAGATTTTTGAAGATGAAGTCCTTAAAATTTTTTATATTAGATAATGATTTGTTTTGGAGGAATTATGAAGGTATTCCTCTCAACTATTTATTAAAGGATGAATTTGACAAAGTATTGCAAGAGCTTCATGCAAGTGACTGTGGAGGACACCTTTACTGGAAAACCACTGCAGACAAAATTCTTAGAGCCGGTTTCTACTCGCCAACTTTGTTTTCTGATGTCAAAAAAGATGTGACCTCCTGTCACAAATGTCAATTTTTTGAGGGAAAGAAAAAGCTTCTACCGTTACCCCTCAAGCCAATCTCTGCTGAAACACCTTTTCAACAATGGGGTCTAGACTTCATTGGTGAAATTCACCCACCCTCCTCTACCCAACACAAATGGATCGGCACTGCCACAAACTATTTCACCAAATGGATAGAGGCCATAGCTTCAAGGTAAGCCACTGACACTGTTATCATAACCTTCCTTGAGAGTAACATTCTGTCATGATTTGGATGTCCAACTAAGCTCATTACTGATAATGTAGCAACCTATAAATCCAAAAGAGTGATAGAGTTTTGCAGCAAGTACCATATAACCCTGGGCCATTCAACAACCTATTATCCTCAAGGAAATGGACTAGCAAAGTCCTCAAACAAAAGCCTAGTGAACATCATCAAAAAGTTGTTAGAGGACAATAAGAAAACATGGAATAAAAATCTAGTCAATGCCTTATGGGCAGACAGACTAACCACAAAGAAATCAATTGGGACTTCTCCCTACCAACTAGTTTATGGGATGGAAGATGTCTTTCCATCATCCTTGGGAACACCAATGACGAAGCTACTTCAAGAGTTGTAGGTTGAACCAAATAATATCCAAAGGAGAATCAACCAGACCATTCACTGTCAACAAACCAGGGAAGAAGTATATGTCAGATCTCAAGTTGTGAAGGAAAGAATTAAAAATATTTTTGATAAGAGAACCAAGGCTAAATATTTATACCTTGGTGACAATGTACTCAAGTGGGATTCAAGGAAGGAAGACAAAGGTAAACATGGGAAATTTGACTTCCTATGGAAAGGCCCATATATCATTTATGCTTTTAGAGGAAATAATGCTTTCTTCCTTCGAGAAATGGATGGTACAAAAGTAGAAGGAGGACCAGTGAATGATTGAATGCTCAAACACTATTTTTAACCTAACTACTAATTTTTACTTTCCATTGTACATATTCCATTTTTCTTCAAAAAGTTTAGTTTAGATTGGATGGTGGTTTTTTTTAAGTTGAAGCCCAAAGAGAAGGCCCTAAGCTTTGAAAAATTCATTGTCATAAGCATTAATAATGCAGAATCATAGAGGAACATTTTGCAAGGTAACATCAACAGAAATTAAAAGACTATTGATCTAAAAAGTTCTTGACATTTCACCAGGAAATTCCATCCCCAAGTGAAGCCACTATTAGGTTCCTATACCAATAGGGATTATAATTTTGATTGGCTGAGATTAAGCCTTGTAATATTTTACATACCTTTTCTTTATGCAAATGTTTTCCATATTAAAAAATTAAAAAATGTAAAGAGGGTATGTCCTAAAAGAATAAGAGAAGGTCAAAAAAATGAAAGTATATGAACCCCAAAAACAAAAAGACCATGAAAGTGTGCAAGTCCAAATGCCACTACTATTTACTTTTATGCATAATAATGATTGTGTGAAGATTGTTACTTATGCCACAATCCATGAATAGTCAAAATGTTTAAACTTGGCTATTTCATGTTTTCAATTTTATATTTATAGCTAGAGAATAAAATCTTACCAAACAGTGTAATCTTGGTAGATAATCAGATAGGTAGAGTAAATATAAGGAGCTCAACTGTTTAATCTGAGCCCTTGGATGATATAAGGTTAGACTTAGATAGTTTATTTTTTAAAGAAAAGAAAAAGATTGATAAGGGTTTGCTAGCCTAAATGCACCCAAATAAATTGAAGATAAAATTGTAGGATGAGTATGTGGGTAAGTAGTAGAAAGGTTTAAAAAATGTCTCGTGATTACATGAAAAGCACTTATGATATTTTTCCAAATGCATCTTTTAAATAGGCATAAGTGGCACATAAGCAAAGACAGTGGCTCACGACATTATTCATTTAACATCCCTATCTTTCATTTTAACCTCTACATCACTCATTAACTTCCCCTTCATTATAAAATATTAATATCTTTGGCTCCTTAAGTCAAAGAGGCTCAGAGCATTTCTCTGACTTCTGGAGGGACCAGAACCTTGGCTTAATGACTTAAGAAAAAAAGGTGTTAAAAAATCCTTGCAATTCATTCATTCCTCCCCACAAAAACCCTTTTCCTGAAGGCTAAGTCTTTTTCCTAGGGAAGACTCATAACAAACATGTTATATGTTAGAAGAACCACCATGTAACATTTATCCTAAGTCAAGCACCCCCCTTGGCACATTTCACTTCATATTAACTTTTATTTATATATACAAAATCACCGAAAAACCCAATTTCCCATATATATTTAATTTTTGTGTATAAATTAACCCCACCCCTTAGTTTAATTATAAACTATATTACTACCCATATCCCGCAAGAATATATTAATAACCCCACCTTAGCCCTTAATCCCGCATTAGAGCACCCTGATGAGATTAAAGGTTAAGATAATCTCATACCACCATGATTAGGCCCATGGCCCCCCCCTGAAAACTTTATGGTTAAATCACCACGCAACTCTCATCTCTCGACCACCGTTGATTGTCTCTCCTTTACATCCAATGCCTCTCATCCATTTGGTGAAATAGTTTGTGGCAGTGCCGATCCATTTGTGTTG
>Ga0115851_101556_pt1 | contig 12175 bp, 16 predicted proteins | sample InSIn2gowninarea_FD_83865 | JGI IMG/M metagenome (GOLD analysis project Ga0115851, IMG submission 83865)
GAAGGATGAGGTGTGATGGGATGAGATGAGATGGAGCTGGTGTTGATGCTGATGTTGGTGTTGGAGTTGGCGTTGGTGTTGGAGCTCAAGCTGGAAAGCTGGAGCTATCAACCAATGAATATTCTTCCTCTCCCTTTTACTCATCCAAATTTCGAAATTCAAAGTCTCAGCACAATGACCTTTAAACTCTATAGCTGTCCTTCACAAATTGCTAACTTCAAACTTCCCAGATTCTAGGTGTCTATAAGCCACCAGAATTCACAGTCCACACCACATCAACGGAAACGCAAACAAAAAAATCTTTGACGAGCCCGGACCGAAGAGAATGAGCGGAGGGGGAAATAAGCTTCTCTAATCACTCTAAAAGCGAATTACTCTGAGAGGCGCTTATAGTGAGGTGAGATGAAGTGACTTGTTTCGTTTTATTTTGTTTCGTTTCGTTTTGTTTGCTCTTGATCTCTTGTACAAAGCCAAGCAGTAGGAAAGATGAATAACAGTGCGGGGCAACATTCAACATAACACAACACACCCCTCTCTTGACACTCACCCACTAAGCTAAGCTCAAACAAGTCAGTGCAAGGAACGGGACGACACAAAACCAAACGATATTATTATACATCACGAGATCCTTTTCCCAAAACACCAGCACACCAAAGACATAAAATTACCAGTATTATAATATTCACGCACATGACAACGCAGTCACATAACTACCAGATATTTCCCCACCTATATAAACAGATAAAACCATCTCTTTAAATCCCGAAATTAAGGATTAATCTTAAGTCTCCAATCCCTTCCAGCTCCCTTCTTCGAATTTATAAATTACCTAGGTACTCGCATTAAAACCGGTCCTCGAAAGGAAAAAGCTAAATACCATCTCGTTTGAATTCCTACACTACTGTATAATATACATCACACCTACTCAATGCAATGCTATACATAAGCAACCCTTCAATCCCTTCACCATCCAAATCCCAAACCCTCCTCCCGAAAAGAAACAGGAAAACAGCAAAACTCCACGCCTATTACACAGTGCACCTTAATGCCATTAGTTCCCTTCCCTCGTTGCCCATTTAACATTAAACTTCCACCATCGCCTTTTCTGGTTAAGCCGGAAACCGTTTAATTTTCCCAAGCTTGAAGCAAAGCCTCTTAAGCCACCACAAGCCACAATCCATCAAGTAACAGCCACAGCGCCGCATGGCGTTGCGGAGAATTTTTAAAAAACCACCGGCAACCGTGGTTGAGCCCTTGCTGATGAAGTAATGATCTCGTGATTGTTGGTCAACCCTGGAACGTACAAAAGGAACCATATTAGCAAGATTTACTTATTAGGGCACAAATTCACATCATAGGAAGTTTGGAAAGTGTGGGGAAATGAAGAAATTACGCAGCCATTCTGCAATCAATCTGAACTAAGCAGGACACCACACGAAATGTGCCTTTCAGCACAAATTACTCGATGTGTACATCCCGAAAGAACAATCCTGTCATGAAGGCCATCCATTCGTATACAGTAGTTTAGAGCCCAGCAACGCTCTCGCTCAAATACGCCAAACCAATTCAAAAATCGAAAATCAAGAACTCATACCTGGAACTCGCCATCTGCAGAATCCTGGCCTGCATTCGCGTCCTCGTAATTCAAGGCTTTGACAAAGCGGTAGTAGCCTGCGGTGACTATGCTACCAAGAAATGGACCGACCCAGTAAATCCAGTCTAAGATTCTAATTAGCTTCATGCAAAAATTTGCGACAATGACCACCACGAAGCGTGGCTCGTGGAATAGAAATCAGAAGGAAACTGGGAATCTCTCAAAATGGGCTGGCAGTACTCACGGTAATGCGGGAATTGACCAGAAATGACGGCAGGACCAAATGATCTTGCAGGGTTCAGACTACCACCAGTATAGAAAACACCGGCGAGTTCTGCGATAAAGAGAGACAAGCCAATACCAAGTGGGGCCTACAGATATTTAGCACGTGTGGTTCGTTCACAACTATTCCAATACCTACCATGAATGTAACTTTTGATTTTTCCGCGGCGAGCATGAAAATTGTGAAGAGTAAAATCGTCGTCAAGAACATTTCTGAAGCTAGATTAGCATAGAATCGAGACTTCATGGATCAGGAGAAACCAACCAATGAACACACCCCTCACAACTGACGTGTTCGCTGAAAGAGTGGTGTTGACAGTAGCAATATCATTGGGGAAGAGTCCAGATACCACGGCGGACGCGGCAATGGCTCCGATGATTTCCGCAGGAAACAAGAACAGTCCACGAACGGCCGGCAGACTTCCTGTAAGAACCATTCCAAGCACGACAGCCGGGTTGAATAAGCCTCCACTTATTCTGTAAAAAGACCATGCAGATACCAACAATGAGAAACCATAGCCAATGCTGATGAACATGACCGTTTCCGCCGAAGTGTAGCCATTCTTAACAGCATCGACAGGGTTCGCTTGTGTAGCGGCGGTTTGATGCCATGCAAAGGCGAAGAAAAGGAAGAGAAATGTGCCCACAAACTCCCCAGATGCTGCTACGAAATGACCTCGTAATTTGGAACCCGTGCTTTCTTTGTCACTGCCGTTCTGTGGGCGGTGCATTAAATTCCGTCGAAAGGTTGAACTCTTGTGCTCCGAATCCCAAGCACTCATGCGAACAGCATTGCCATTTGAAGCCATTGTAATGTGAGATTGACGTGTAACAAGGTATTGGAGATGGCACCGGGTCTTCCGGATTTGATGTTGTTTACGAAAGTGTCTTGAAGCTTGCCGTGACTTGGAATAGGGAGGATCTTGGAGGTGCGGAGTGGGAGAATTCTGCTTGAGCAGCTATTGGGTCGATTGGCGAGGTTGTGTTGGTGCGTAGCGAAGAGAAATCTACTAGCAAAGTTGAATTAGCAAATGTGCACGAAAACTAAGAAGTGAGAAAACTAACGTTGAGCGTGATCCGAAGCAGAATTTGTTGCAGGGATTCGAGAGCTGTGGGTTAAGATTATGTCGGTAGTTGAGAAAAAGCGGAATTGATCTGTTGAACAACGACAGCATGTGTTAGTACGGTACGAGTTCCCATGTGAAAATCGCATGCAGGAGATAGAAAGAGGCCGGGAAAAGCACCGACATTTGTAAACGGGATGATTGACTTTTCGATGGACGGATTGATGTGGATAATGGCCGCTGTCGGATTTTTGATGGTGATGATGGTTGTGGATGTTGAGTGTGGAAGAAGACAGAAACGCAGAACAAGACACGCGAGAGGTATATCAAACGTCTGCTCAAGAAGGAAGTCGCAAAGACGAAGGCCGTAAAAAGGATTAACAACGGGCAACAACGAGGAGAGCAGAGAGCAGCTACTGTACTTGTAATATGGCAGGGATATCCTAGTACCGCAAGCGCGAGAGTGGGTTTGCAGTGGCTTCCTCGCCTCGCAATCGTACAGCCATCCATCTCGCCATCTCGCGTCGCTTTAGAGTGCAGTTCAGTGTATGCAGCTGCCCCCCAGGCTTGGCCCTGTTCTTGTCGGATCCAGGCCCTAGCAAGGAGCCAATAAGCATTATCTCTCGGCTCCCGCCGCCAGAAAAGCCAGAAAAGCCCATCTACATCTGCGAATGACCTGCGAACTTCCAAGGATCAAGGGTCGAAAATTCAAGGAGCAATTAAGGGCGCGTCGTTTCCCGTCCAGTTACCGCGGCCAAAGCCCCCAGCCACAACCGGACGAGCCGATTACAGTCTATCACACATTCGGCCTTCCACCGCGACGAAAGAGGTATAGTGAATCAAGAGATCATGACTGAAGTGGGGGAGTCGCGTGTGAAAATGATGCAGCGGGATCCAAAACTGGTTAGAGTCATATAAGAATTTTGTGGTACAGTGACGCAAGATGGCACTTCCTGGTGCGTGGAGGCGTTCGTGAACCACTGCAATCGAGAAAAATGGCGGGAAATTGTCCCGCCGCCAGGTTTGGTAAGAGAGATAAATGACCGCATTTCGTGATACTTCTCATTAACACGTGGATTGAGTTCAATTATTATAATCAATTTGATTATTGTCGAGACGTGAGAATTTAAACTTAATTAGATATTACTGTAAGATAAAAAAGCTTGACTTGAATTAACTTTGAGCATCCATCGTCGTCTGTACTTTTCTCCCTCACATCCCACGTGCACCGTAAGCAAAAGCAAAAGTAATGTGTATCACGTGTATGCACGTGACCCGCATTTTTTGAGACCTCTCATTTGACACGTCGATCGAGCTTGATTTTTATAATTTTTTTAATAATATTGTTGGTCTGAGGTTACTTTTGATTTTTAGGTCAGTAAGATAAGAAGAAAGCTTAGCTTTATTAACCTTGAGTTTAGTGTTTTTTTCTATCTTTTTGTTATTCTCATATGTATTGTAAGAGAGCATGTCACGTGTGCTGAATGTTACTACGTCCTGCGTATTGCGATTGCGCTGTCCCTAGCGTCATGCGCCCTCCGCTTCAGCTCAGCCTCGCGTCCGTGAAAGATAAAAGAGTCGAAGTCGATATACAGGATGCGGGTTGGTAACCAATATCCCAAACTCAGCAACACCGTCCAGTCCTTACTGCATATTTCATTTGTGGGCAATCTCATTCCATCACATCCGCGGACATAATTCAAACAAACGCTCGACCAGCACGTTACCAGTCCAGAATATAGATGGGGTCTGAACAGTTCCGTCCCATTTCCACCGCCAACCGAACCAGCCCGACATGTCATACCGTAGAGTGCCGCCGTCTCCTCCAGTGTACAGGGACGAGAAGGATGAGAAGCGCTCTTTGCACTAAACCTCTTCATTAGAACAGCGGTCCAGTTCCTACAACCGTTCACCACCACCACCACCACCACCATACAACCTCCAAGATCACTGCACTCCACGGCCCAACTGCCGCGGCAACTTCACCGGCTCCTCAACCGCTATCACTCTCGACAGCAGATGCCTACTCCTGGCGCACTGCGCCGATCTAAACCACAGCCACCGCTTCAGCGCGATCAGACTCGATGACCATATCACAAACGACAATGGACGCTTGAGTTGCGTTGAGCGTGGCCAGACTGGGAATTTCAGCATGAGTTGTAGGAATATTGGGTTGGATCATGGTGAATGTGTTTTGTCGGTTGAGGCTTGTGATGTCTTTGGAGGTGGCAGAGGAGTTCGTTATGGCTTGATGAGAGAATTGAAAATTGGGGTGGAGAGTTCGAGGTTTGTGTAAGGTTTACGGCTGCCGGATCTGTAAGATTCGTTTCTTCAATCATCAAGTTTCCAGTCTTTCCTGGCGTTTGTTGTTCACTTGAGGTCCTATGAGGTGACATGCTGCTGAGTGCTGCTGCGTAAAGTGTTTCGCGCAAGACTTGAGACGTTCGGTCTTTCCATTGCATGAGCTGGAGTATATGGACATGATCGAATGCTGAATTTTCAACATTCGAGGCCAACCTGTCGACAAGTTTCAAAAAGCCATCGTGGCCCTGGTAGGGATTGAGGCAGGCAAAGCCATGCTTGAGTCGAAAGGTCCTGAAACAACATTGCCATAGACTCGAGAGGATGCAAGTCATTCTCGGGGAGGAGTGGCCAGCATTCTCCTTTTGAAGGATTAGTTTCTGGCCCACAACTGTTCCCTGGCGAATTAAAGAGCAACCTGATGCGTCCTTTGGAAGTGTCATCTCCATCCGATGGAAAACACTTGCCGCGGTACAAATCGGTGCCTAAGCGAAGCTCATCCACGGCCACACCAGGGGGCACCAGAAACTCTCCCAGAAGATCCGCAAAAGTCCAAATATCAACATCAACATGAAATTCATCCTCAGCAGTAGACGGCGTGATACCCCAAGCCTTCTCGACATGTAATCGGCGAATAATATCGAGCTGCGGCTGGGTCCGCATAGAGATACAATCGAGGAAGTGGTCCGTGGTGTCAAAATGGAAGAGAACGAGTTTCGGCCATAGATTGTTGCATTCGTGATAGAGCTGGCGACTCACGCGCAGGAGACTGAGTGCTTTTGTTGAGTTTGTGATGGATCGTTCCGCGGACTTGGACTTTGTGAGCCAGTATCGCTCGGATGTTAGGACGACGTCGCTAAAGACATGTTGGTAGATTTCGAGCCTGATCTCGGGAGGAAGGTCGAGGAGATTCATTTCATAATACGTTTTTCCAATACCGATGACACTGTCCGAATACAGCTATACTTTTCCTCAGAAGATCTCTGTGATCTGGCGATACATTTCCTTGCATTAGTTCGATGTAATTCCACAAAAACCACTCAGAATCGTGAAAGCCGCAAGGCGAGCGAAAAAGGAGTTGGCAAGGCAACAACATCTTTTAACACGAATGAGATGAGCCGCTTCCCCGCGTATTATTGGCAATGACGGAGGCCCAGACAGCCCAGACTCTTGCTGAGGTAGTATCCTTGACAATCGCAGACAATCGCAGATAATCCTAGTGACCTGAAACATACTGTGGAGTTATCATTGGTCGGCTTAAATGTCGCATCGTGCACGCGCCGACATTCCGCGGTCACATGCGGAGTACAACGGCAGGGATCTTCAACGGTGTAGTTCGGAGTAGTGACTAGTGACGAGACACGGTGAGTGGTATACCGTATATGGTGGGATTGATGGTGCAATACGCGGTACTTTGAATTATGTCTTGTGTCTTCCTAGAGTGATCACAACCGTTATTGTTCAGGTAACCCTGGTCATTAGGTTTGTTATAGACATAGATATAGATATTAGAAGTGCAACTCATCGAAATTTTGGCTCTTGGCGATCTTGCCAATTGCGTCCTGTGGCGTCAAGCTAGCCTTGCGTATGACTATCCTTAATAGGTAGATGACATTAATTAACAATCGGGGCCTACAGTGTTACTGAAAAACAGTCTTCTCCTATCACTTTGAAGGCATACAGTGGACAACCTGTAAAGCTATCTATCTTCCGTGAAACGTGGTGGCGTCACGGCTGGTGAGGGAAAGGCGCATCGTATATCTTCCGAAGCTTCGGCTCGTAAGACCTGGCTTTGTAACTCATTATGTTTAGCTACCACTTCTCCGTAAATGGTTCTCTGGGATGCAAACAATATGATCTCGTACTGTTACGTTTGCCGGCAGAGCAGACCTCTCCTTCGCTTGCAATGTCGCTTTCTGGGTTATTACCATTACTGGACTTGTTTAGAGCCCACGAATTATTCAAAATTCACAAGTCGAAGCCCTGATAAGTGCTTCGCCATCATCCTTGACAGAACCTGGTAAACAACATATTCTTCAGTTCTATTCGAGCTTCCCAGAACCAAAATGATGGTTTGCACCACAACTACCATGCGAAGCCACGCCAGTATGCCGAGCCCAACTTCCCAATATGGTCATGGGTTAACATCGATTCTGCTGAGCCGAGTCACGACCACAATTTCCGTATGGATTTGTGATTTATAGGCCTCGCTCGATGGAAATGGGAAAGCCGCCGGGTCGTTGTGGGGTATCCACACCGGGTTGGCTTATATAACCAGTGCGTATAGCAGCTTCATAGTCATTCTGATGGAGACATTTATAAGTAGAACCGCGAATAATTCGAAAATAGAATATCTCACCCATACCCATAAAGTAACGGGCAACGGAATATGCGCTAGTCACTGCCAAATTCACTGTGAGCTTGATGATCACTGCGACACTATGCAGTATCTTTATCATGCCGCAATCTTACTATACTTCATCTCTAGAAAAGTTGGATTTGCATTAGGACCTTTGGAGCCATGTGGTAAGATTACGGTAGTGATGCGAGCATGACGAATCCGGGAGTAATGCGAAGCTCGTGATCTCAGCACAAAAAAATCATCTTACACCATACAGCCCACTGCTCTCTGATCCGTGGAGAGACGCAGCTACTAATTGAGAAACCCAAAACCCACATCCTCGTATGTAGAGCATGGATCATAACCGAAACACCAGACAGAGCCTTGAATTTGAACTTTAATGCAAAAGAAAAGTGCAAGATTTACCAGACTGTCAGATCAATCAAGCAGAGTCGTGGACCCAAAACAGTTACCGTAATTGGACCATGCCATGCCCTGCCGAGTGTTCTCATTCATCTACATCTTCATTCTATTTCATCTTTACACTCAGATTCGCCTCATAAGGCACTATACCAGGAGACTCGCAACATAGGATCGTTGATAGGAGTGTACATTCCGCGTGGACTGTCCACCATGCATTGTTTTCATTTCATTATTCATAACTAAAGCATCTAAATAAGAGGAGCAGTCTCGCAGACAATCAGGCTAGCACGAGCCTTAGCGCAGCGTACATCTCGTGCCACTCACGCTGTGTACATGAGCACTACCAGGGCTATGACAGAGAAAACACTTGCTCGAAGTTACAGTGTTCAACAAATGTAAAGACAGGAAGCCGATGCAACAAAGTCCATCTCGTTTGTTTTGTTCAACTTTGGCGTCACGCATGGGTCTCCTTCGGATGGAGATACATCTTTGCTGCGATTAACACAAGCCTGATGGCATTAAAGATTATTGATGTAGTATTGGTAGTTGCGGCGGCGGTACGTTGATCGGAGTGTCGGTATATCTGCAAATGTATATGGAGGCAGTCGAAGGTGTAGAACATCTCGTGGCGCTTGACCAGCGGTGGTATGGAGCGATCGCCTGGAGTATTGGTTTGTCGAGCATAAGTCTATGGTTTTCGCGGTGAATGTGTATCTCGGCGCATGGCGATCAACACCTTAGCTAGTATACTATTTCGAAAGGCTTTTCTCAAGGTCCGTGATTGTTGAATCAGATAGAAATCTTTTATGACGACAGGCAGTCTTTCTTCACTCGGAGTTCGATGTTGCGTTAAGAGCTCTTGGTGACTAAGGAGCGGATTTGATTCCCGCAGTCCACATTTGGTGACTTTCTGTGACTTTGTCCTACGTGCCTTCAGCTATCAGGGATAACAGTCTGCATATTGGATATATGCACCGAGTGGTGTTAATGCAGTTCAGACCTCAGAAATGTACCGGCCGCATGCTCTCGAACATGAGTCGAGTCACATCCGAGGAAACGAAACTCGGCTGACGTCCGACGCAAATGCCTACTGAAACAAGAGCTGAAAAGAATAGCCGTCAGACGGATTGAACAAAACGAAAAACTCAGGGGAAGCATACTAACCTTGAATGAATCGATCAATATCGAGCGTCCAACTCTTCCCGGATAACTGAAACTCATTCGCACTCACGCCCACTTCTTGTCCATCCTCAAGCAGTGTTGAAGCCAATACACCACTCTCTAGGCAGTACTTCTCAATATCTAGGGGAGTCATGTATGGATCCTCGATTCTATTCCGCCTCGCAATATTTCGGTCCTCTGCGTCTGGATCGTATGCTTTCATGGGCATGGAAGACTGCACCGGAGAGTAAGCACTCTGTTGGTTCATGCTCCGTCGAGGGAGATAAAAGTAAGGCCGGGTGAAGAATTCCAGAGGTTCGAAGGAATCGGATCTCAACATCATGACTGATACATGAAGCAAGCGAGATGGTGCAATATAGCCCAGAGTATTGCCAATTGCGCGCTCAATGACTTTCGGATTTACCGGCAGGGTGAGCATATTATATAACATCTCCCAGGCACGTCGGTATAGGCGCTTCGAGAATGTCACCTCATGGTGAGCAAGGGTAACAAGTGGTAAGCCCTCGCTCGGGTGCAGCGACAAACCCGTCTCAGGACTGGTCTTTTCCTGACTCCACTCGTCTGATGATGGCACCGTGTCTATTGGGACGTTGAAAGCTCCATCGAAATGTGTCTTCTCAGGAGGAAGAGCGAAGTCCACAGCATCATCCTCGAATATCCTCTCCAACGCGTTCTCATATGCTTCACCTCCACTAAAGTATGGCTGGGGATTAGTGAACTCATTCGTTGTAGCCTCTGCATCCCAGTTGAATGTGGAATTATCCAACAACACATCGTTGTGTACTTCTTCGCTACTATCTTGATAAGATGTCGATATAGTCTCGGATTTCGAAGTATGAATGTCATGCTGATCTTGGTAGGAACTAGAGGAGGGATTTGAAGGCGTACTAATTTTGGGATTCTCTGCTTGAGGTATTGCATCAGCATCCAAAAGTGCTTTGAGTGTGCTTATGCGCGCGTGCGTTGGTCCATGGGTATTGTTGAGCAGTTCCGCGATAATAGTCTTCGATGCTTCTAACTTGGATTGCAGAGCCTCTGCTCGGCTTTGTGCTTCGTTCAGCGCCTCGACTTTCCGTAGACGAGATCTTTGCTGAGCTTTCCGGAGTTGCGCTCGTCGCTGAGAATTATGTCAGCAGGTGAAAGAGGTCACAACCATGCTCACTCACGTCATCACTTGCAGCCTTCCGTTGAGACTGGGACTTGCTCGATGAACCGGTCATGTTGCTGTTACTGTGTTAGTATCATATACCTGGTAGCACCGATACAGCAATGGCTAAGGCTCCTCCAAAGGTCCGGCAGCGATATTGCTAAGTATCATAGATGTTATTCAAATGTAGGCAATCGACTTCTGGGAGTCAACAAAGTGAATAGTGGCTGAGTAAGCGGCACTTTAAGCCTCGGCACCCTGATTTCTAATAACTGTAAGCAACTTCCCTTTTGGTGAGATTCGAGGTAGCCAAAAAAAAACGCGAACAGATAATTATGTGTGTAAGCACAAATCACAACCTGGAAGTAATCCGATACCAAAGTCATTGATGACAGAAACGGAAATTGTGTGTCAGAAAGGCAAACTTAATTGGATAGGAAGACAAAACGATTTTCCGTTTATGAAATCTTCCCCTTCTCATTGTATGGTGATCAGTAATTCCAATCATCATGTGCTTCGGTAGACTGAAGTTTACCACTATCGAGTGCACCAGTATCACTCCCTTAACGCCATCCAAATCCGCCTCCCGTTACCCCTGTGTTTGCCATTAGATACGCCAGTCACCTTCAATATCATGCTGGGATAGATAACAAATCAGATTCCGGTCGCTACCTACGAGCTACTTCCACTCGCCAGCCATTCCTCTCTTGAGAACACCGTAAATGCTCCATGTCCATCTCCACTGTCCACCGCGACTCCAACAATCGGACCTCTAAAGTACGACTTTGCCCTGCCGAACCACGATACCAGAATTACTACGAATAAAGCCGCGAGTGCCGGTCCCGCGTAATTCAACGTCGCAGCCGTGACCGGCATCACAAGTGGAAATGGGAGGAAGACTATTAGAAAGACACAGAAACAGAGAGCCACGATATTAATGGGAATACCGAGACGGCCAAGCTGCCACGGACCGTAAGGAACATTCTTATTGCGGTTGTTAATGCGGTAATGGAGGAACACTGCGATGGTGATGAAGTAGGACAAGTACAGGGCTAATGGGATGAAGGAGAGAACTGCGGTAAAGACGATTGACCCGACGAGGCCAATGAGCGAAAGGAGGATAGCGACGGTTGCGTTTGCAAGGATAGCGCGAGCTGGTGTTCTCAAGGTTGGGCTGATCTGATCATTCTGTAAGAAGAAGATATGGTAGGCGAAAAGGGTTTTAAACTTACTTTGACAAGGTATTCCGAAGCCGTATCCGTAACCTGGAAGCCGCCATCTCTGACGAATGCCCAGCTGTGTCATGATCAGTATCGGTATGGAACGGACTGGCAGCGACATTACGATGACTTACGTTAATCTACTCACAGAGACCAAAGCATTCGTGCATGTGAAAATACTCGTGACCAGTATCAGTATCTGCAGTGTGACAGCAGCCGTTCTCGATGATGTTGCTTGGTGGAACTATGGTGACAATTAGTGTCTCACTTCATCTGGGTCATGACTGAAGACGGCATAACTGACTATCTCGAGCATTGGAACTCCAGTGGGTGTATTGACGACTCCAGCGAAATCCGTGATGCTGTACAATGCGACGACGCAGAATGCAAATGTAGACAGAACACTCAGAATGACACTGCCCATGATCGCGCGTGGAATTATGACTTCTGGCTGATGAGTCTCCTCAGTGAGATGTACACAGCCCTCCGAGCCTGGTGATTTCTGTGTTAGCAAGTGGGTTTTGGGTTTCTCAATTAGTAGCTGCGTCTCTCCACGGATCAGAGAGCAGTGGGCTGTATGGTGTAAGATGATTTTTTTGTGCTGAGATCACGAGCTTCGCA
>Ga0115851_101557_pt1 | contig 12172 bp, 14 predicted proteins | sample InSIn2gowninarea_FD_83865 | JGI IMG/M metagenome (GOLD analysis project Ga0115851, IMG submission 83865)
TGAAGGGCACTACTATCCATAGATTTAATTGGGAGAATGGGCCTCCTGAGTGGAGGATGAGCCTGCAAATATTGATTCTCACAGAGATGTGGGTGTGGTCAACATGCTTGACGTATGAGGAGGAAAGAAGTCCTGAGGAAGGGAAGGCTATTGGGGATTACATATTATGCATTATATGTAATTCAGAAAGGGAGACACACAAGGAGGGAGTGATCCGAATTTAAACAGGAACACAAAAAATTACATATATAACCATAAATACAGAGATGCAGCAGAAACAACACTATCTTTCGTTAATATCAAATAATGAAATATGCTTACAAACAAAATGGAAATGAGACTAGCTCGGGCAATGGTAGCTTATCTCTGAGAAGAGATGTGGCAGCTACATGCCTATGAACTCCATTACAATGAAGCTCAAGGGCCTTTTTATTATTGAACAATAAGATAAAACCCTAAACAACCAAAACCCTAACCCGAGGAGATGTAACACCAAGAGTTTATGGGCCCCATTGGGGTTAGTTGGGCAACCAACTTCCTGGGGTCGTAACTTGGTCATGTTATCTTCATTTGACGCACATGATACCTCATTGGAAAGATCTCTCCAAGGAATACAACTGAAAATGTGATTTCAATGAAATAATTTGGATGAATATTCCCAAAAGAACGTTGTTTAGGGCATCAAAACGGTTTGGAAGTTCAGGACCTAAAAAACTGCCAAAAATAATAAAGTGTGCTATAATTAAGGAAATTGTAAAACTGAAAGAAACAATGGTGGGGGTCCACGTGGAATAAGTAGGTGGACACCAATATCCACATGGATCATTCCTCCACCCTTAGGAAGCAATGGTCTCCATTGCATTGAGTTCCTCTATGAGATGAGGAAACCTCCATTGAACATGGTCCCTTGTGAGCCATTTTCCTTGGTGCAGGAGTTGGACGAATTTGACAACTCGATACAGTTGGATCTTCTACTTGCAAGTTTTCTTGATTTGCATTTCCATGATCCGATTAGTTGCAGCTTGTTCCATGCTGTATAGATTTAACTTTGTTGGTGTGATATGTTCTACAATGTCGAATGTGTCTAGTAATGGTGGAAAGTATGGCCGAAGGCGATCCACATTGAACATTGGGTGCAGGCCAAGGAATGGTGGAATGTGAGCTTAAAATAATTATCTCCCATAGCCTTAGTGATGGTGTATGACCCATATCAAAGCAGGCAAATCTTGTGGTGGGGCCCAACGAGGTGCTCCTTCTGCAAATGTAGCCAAACTTTGTCGCCCACCTAAACTTGTGTAGCACCTGATGCTAATCATGCTGCTGCTTGTATTTAGCATTGGCTTTGTCGAATATGTCATGGAACTATTGGTGGATGTGTTGAATGTGCTTAATGAAGCTATTTGCCTTGTCGGTTTCAAACTAGACATGAACCGAATCTGCCTGAGTTGCTAGAAATGGTATGACCACATCAATGAGACATAGTGGCTGGAATCGCAAGCCCACCTAAAAAGGGTTGTGGCTAGTCGAGCTGTGGAGAGCCCGAGTGTAGATTTGCTGGACACAGGGGAGGCTCTCATCCCATGTATGTGGATGCTTTGAGTTGCACATGTGCAGAATGTGTATGATCATCCTGTTGATGGCCTCTGTCTGGCCATCAGTTTGGGGATGGAAAGCTGTGGACTTAGTGAGCTTGGTGTCCAGCATCGACTAGATATTGGACAAAAATGTACTGAGGAACCTACTATCCTGATCTGAGATGATATACTGTTGGATCCCAAAGTGTACCCACACTCGTTCAAAGAAGAGTTTAGTAGTGGCTTCTGCTGTGATACTCTTCTTGCAGGTTGCCATAATGGCCATCTTCGAGAATCTATCGACGACCACAAAAACATAGTCATTGCCATGCTTAGTAGAAGGAAGTCCTGACATGTAATCCATGGAGATGGATTCCCAAGGTCAACTAGGGGTAGGCAACGGAGTAATGATGGTCGATTTGGCAATGGCGCAGGCAGTGTAGGATCTGATGTGCTTCCCGACATCTTATCGAAGATTCGACCAATAGAAATACTTCTGTAGTACTGCCACTATTTTCTCAACCCCGAAATGCCCAGCGGCCTTACTGTAGTGCACTTCCCAAATCATCTCCACATGCTTGCTTCAAGGAACACAAAGGTGTTCCAGGTGGCATAACGGAGCATCCTAGAGGTGAAAATCTAGAACTTGCTGACCCTCCAAGAGCGTATGGTATGTGTGGCTGAATTTTGGGTCACTTTTGTAGAGAAGTTACAAATTATAAGTCTCGTTCCCACAAGAGCTGAGCACAGTGGTTAACACTATGATTGGTGGTTGGTTGATGTAGTCTACAACATTATTTGTGTTGCCCTTCTTGTACTTGATATTCAAATGGAACTGTTGCAGGAATTTGGACCACTTCTGATGCGTGATCATTCTGCAACTTCCCTTGTGTTTGTATGAGCTGCAGGGGTCAGTGGTTTGTGTGGATGACCGTTTCCTTCCCCAAAATGTAATGTTTCCATTGTCGACAGGTCTGGACAATGGAATACATCTTTTTGTCATAAGTGGGATACTTCCAGACTATGTCTAAAAGTTCCTTACTGTGATATGCCACTGGATGCTCTTGTTGAGTAAGGACTGCCCCAATAGCATAGTCAGAGGCATTTGTCTCAATCTCAAATGGTTTTTGCAAGTTTGGTAATGTGAGAACTGGTGTAGTGAAGAGGTAATGTTTCAACTCTGCGAATGCCTTCTGTTGAGATTCAGACCAAAATAATTTTGCTTTCGCTCCTCCTTTAGTGACTTGACTCAAGGACCAGGTGATATGAGAGAACCCCAACATGAACCTGTGGTAGAAATTGGCAAGACCCAGAAAGTTGTGGAGCCCCATCAGAGTGGTTGGGGCTAGCCAATCCCGAATCACTTGGATCTTTGCTGGATCCACATGCACCCCCATTCATCAATAATGTATCCCAGATACTAAACCTAGGTGATGCCAAAAGTGTATTTCTCCAAATTGGCACACAACTTGTGTTGCTGCAGTGTTTGGAGAACTTGTCGGATGTGGTGGAGGTGCTCTTCCAAACTTTGGTTGAATATCAGGATGTCATCCAAGTATACCACTACAAATGAGTTTGTGAATGGCCGCAAGATGTCATCCATAAGCCTCATGAAGGTTTCAGGAGCATTCGTCAACCTAAAAGGCATAGCCAACCATTTGAAAAGGCCCTATTTGGCTTTGAAGGTAGTCTTTCACACATCAAAGGGTTTGATTGGTACCTAGTGATATTCAGACTTCAAATCAATCTTGCTGAAATATTTTCCCGCCTTGAGTTGGTCCAGAAGGTCATCAATCTACAGGATTGTGTACCTATTCTGAACAGTTATCTTGTTCAACATCCGATAGTCAATATAGAGTCTCCAAGTCCCATCCTTCTTTTGTACCAACATGATCGGGCTCCCATAAAACAACTCTTGAATTTGCCTCTTGATTTCATCATTCTCTAGAACAGAGCGTTGATAGATTGGTCCATTGGGTAAGGACACACCTAGAGTGCTTGACCTGATAGTGCAGAGACACCTGCGGGAGAGGTGAAGATGTCCTCGTACTCCTCCATGATCTTGTCCATTTGTTGTTGTCGTGTGGAGGGGCCCTGTCTGGAGGTCGTGGCCACTGTTTTCTTCTTTCCTTGAGGATGTATCATCAGGGAAAAAAATTTCCTAGTTTTTGAAATGAGCTTACTAAATTTTTCTACAGTAACCAAAGAGATGGTGGTAGGCAATGCTACCTCCGATATCCTATACAACTTATTTCCCAATGTAACAATAACAACACGAGGCCTTGACTCATCCATGACATGTAGCTTCCACAAGTATGGTTGGCCTAATAATACATCACAAACATCAAGGGGAGCAACGTAACATAATACCTCATCTGTGAAGGGCTTGATGATGTATGGAAGGTGACATTGTTGGCTCACGTGTAGATCCCTTCCTTGGTGAAGCCACTGATGCTGTACGGTTGTGGGTGTGTTGTGGTCGGTAATCCTAACCGCTTCATGATCTCTGGTGCAATGAGGTTCTTTTGGCTCCTGTTGTCGACAATGAACTATAGCGGGGAACCCTTTACCCACTTCTAGCAGTGGATGGGACGCTTCTCCTCATACGTCAAGCATGTTGACCACACCCACATCTCTGTGAGAATCAATATTTGCAGGCTCATCCTCCACTCAGGAGGCCCATTCTCCCAATTAAATCTATGGATAGTAGTGCCCTTCAACCAATAGGGAAATAGGTGATGAAATAAATGTACTTCTTGGGTTTACAAGTAACTCCTCCTCCTTAGTCCATAGAATTTATATCCACTTCCTCAACATTTCCACATTATTTATATGAATTACAATTCGCAATAGTGTTTACAAGAGGGATTAGCTACGAGGATTATCACACATGTATTAAATACATTTTAATATTGATTTTAATTACTTAATAATTTTAAGTTAACCTTCAAAATGTTGCATATCTAAAAATATATAACTTGAAATAATAGACTAAAAAGTTAAAGAACACAAGCATGTAATTCTGCTAACATTTTCAATTATCCAATACTTTTACAAACATAAATAAAAACAATATCCATAATACATCGATAACCACCAGATACATAAAAAGGAATCCTACATCATTATGATAAAACGAGCAAAACCAACATGTGATTCTTACTTTAAAATATAATGTAAGTTTCATACAACCAAGTGTCGACCATTGTAATGCATATCACTTTTATTTTTAAAGCCTTCTAAAAGTTATTACCTCGACAACTATATTTTTTAACTAATTACATTTACATGTAATAATTCCCTTTTATCATTTTATCTTCGTGGAGCAACATTTTTTTTGATGAGTGCCTCAACACTTTTTCTTTACCTTTATTTGATGTGTTTCCCTTGGATTTCACAGAGGGCTGAATACATCCCTTCTTTGATTGCAGGAATCTAAAGCATTCTTCCTCCTCCTTGATGATCTCTTTAACTACATATTATAATGGCATTACTATTTTTGTGCCCTACACAAACTATGTAGGAAATTATTTTTGATACCTTTCTTTCCTAAACTTAATAAATTTATCCCAATATACAAGAGAAATGACTGATTGTGTTTTATATTTGAGATAAGCTACCCTCAGCCTCAATTTCATTTGGTAAGAAATATTGGATATTTTCTGCATCAACATGTTATGGGGCACAAATACATTGAATTCTCTGCACAAAGTATTAACTACTACATGTCCTAAAAATAAGAATTCATTGGATTTTGGAATATATTTTTGATCTTCCTGGAATGTTTTCAGTGAAGCTGTAAATTGCTCATTTGCGATCAACCATCACATTTTTTTCAAAATGTAGGTATGTTAAACCTTTGTATGTAGCCCCATTTATATTGGAATCTTCTATTTCCTTCCTGGCTTGAATGATCTTGCTTTCCATATTGTCCATGGTCTTTTTATTTTCTTTAACATTGAATACCAATAGAATGCATTCTGATATGGTGGGAAATCCTAAGGACTGCAACGAATCATTTGGAATGAAATTTAACTATTGGATCATTAGATCTACTATAGCCATCATGTTTTCAACAGTGATAGTTATGTTTTTCATGTCCAAATGGGTATTAGTTATAATAGCATATTCACTTAACTGCACCAAATTAAAATAAGGTTTTATTTCATCAATCATGTCATTAATCATTTCACATATCTTTCTTTTGGTATTTATTAAGGTATCCCTTCCCATTATCTCAGATTTCATAAAGTCTCTTAGAGATTATAATTCATTTTCCTTTCCTGTCAAGATGGCTTTAACTGCTTCAATCACTTCATTTTTCTTTTCATATTGTTGGCATTATGATACAGGTAACAGAGGTGTTGTACTTGATGGCAACTCTTTCAGATGACAAATCACGGTTCAAGCCACTTAGAATGAAGAAAGAAAGGTATACACAGGTTCATCTTGACCAACCCGCGTATACACGCAAGTTCATTGAACAAAAGGCGTGTATGCGTACACATGCACTTTCACGGAAGGAAAGGCGCGTGCATGTTGGAAAACTAAATTTTGGTATGTGGTATTTGATCCATGGTATTTCAACATTGATCCATGGTGTTTGATCCGAAGTATTGATCCTAGGTATTCGGTCCACGGTATTGGTTCTAAGTGGTTTTGGTCCATGGTATTGAGTAAGGCCTAGGACTATAAAAGGAGGAGAAGATCACTAGGAAAAGGCACTCATGAATTGAATATCTAATGAAGAGAAAGATCTAGAATACTGGTTATTGGGTTATGGTGCACAGCTAGATCTGAATCAAGGAGGAACTTGAGTGCCTGATGAAGGATAAGTTCTATTGAGTGGTCAAAATCTTAAGGCTTGAAGAGAAGTATCTTTGTGTGGTTTTGATTTCTTATCTGAATAACTAGCGCATGTTGTAATCTGTAAATATGATGATCTGGGTATAATTGATGTCTAAAGTTATTGTAAAGTTTCAAATCATCAATCATAGATCTGTATGCAATTTCAATTTAGCAAAGGCACGTATACATGCTGGTCTACATATCAAAAGGGCATATATGCAGGTTCGTCTTGAGTAAACTATGTATGTACACAGGTTCGACATGTTGCAGTAGCGTATACCTAATAAAATATGCTTTAGCTACTTTTGTTTGTTGCTACAGTGTTCTAGGTTATAGCATGGGTTCTGGTTTCAGGTTTTGTATTCTGGTTACAGCATTCTAAGAAGTGATTAATTCAATTTTGGTTGGTACAAAGGAGATTGATTAATGTAGATATATTTGATGGTTGATTGATGTTACTGATGGATGCAGTCTGAAAATTAATGAAACATGGTCCCTAGAAGAAAAGAGAAGGTTGTAGCCTTCTGTAGGCTTGCACCTACGTACTAGTAAACACAACAGCTAGTACAAGAGCTAAGGGGGTTATAGCTCCCTTCCAGGAGAAGCTGGAGAATCAGAGAAGGTTGTAGCCTGCTGCAGGTAGAAGCCTGCGTACTAGTATAAATCTACACCAGTACAAAATTATAAAAAGAAGTTTCTAATTTAAAAGAAGATAAAGACGATTGCAGCAGGTGGTTTTCACCCACATTAGGTTTCCACCTTATATCTTGTGTTCAAGTGTGTGACTATCTATTCTGTTTTTCTTCTCCTGTTCACTATTTATATGGTTAATGAAATTCTGATGCAAGATCAAAATATAATGGATTATCTGAATCATAAGTTTACTAGATATACGTTGGTTTCATTAAACACAATTGCGTATACACGTGGGTTTCCTTAACTGAAGTAGTGTATATGAATCAGAGTATGAAATGAAAATGTTTTATTGATTTGCTAATACTGATTCACACCCCCCCCCCCAACGGTATTTTTTCCAATAATTGGAATAAGAGCAGATCCTTAAGAGGAAGCTTGATTGCTTGAAGGAAGATCTTTCATCATGAGTCACTATGAAAGAGAGGGATCCATTAGACCACCAATCTTTGATGGGAGCAACTTTGCCTATTGGAAGGTAAGAACCACAGCCTATCTTCAATATCTTGGAATAGATGTTTGGGAAATCATGGAATAAGGATACACATTTCCATAAGCAATTCCTACATATCTGGAAGGTAAAAAGCAGTGTGAAACAAATGCCAAGGCTGTCAATACATTATTGGGGAGTCTGTCACAATCAGAATTCGTCAAGGTTATGCAGCTCAAAATTGCCAAAGAAATATGGGACAAGATCGTTCTAAGCTATAAAGGAGACGATCAGATAAAACGTGCAAAACTACAATATCTCATAATTCAATATGAAACTCTCAAAATGCACAATGATGCAAGTATAGCTAATTAATTATTACGTATAAATGAGATTGTTAATTGCATGAAAAACTTGGGTGAAGAGATAAAATAAGTTACTGTAGTTGAAAAGTTTTTAAGATCCTTGTCTTCTAAGTTTGAATCAAAAGTTGTTGCCATAGAGGAAAAGTAGAATCTTCAGAGTATTACTATGACATAGCTGCACGGAATCCTAAATGCTTTTGAAATGAGAAAATGGGGTCCATCAGATATGAGAGAAGCCACATTCAAAGCTTCAGGAAGAGATGAACTCAATGAATCAAGACATATTTCAAAAGGATAGGAAGAAGCAAACTTCGTCAAGGACCTTCAACGGGGTTCTGGAATATTCAGAGGTAAGCTACCTTTCAAATGCTTTGCCTGTGGAAGAGTCGGTCATTATGCAGCCAAATGTCTGCATAAAGATAAGCTTGATAAAGGTAAGGAATCAGCAAAATGGAATAGAAAATAGAATGTAAGTAAGAAGAGTTATTATACGCATGAAGATAGTGGTGGTTTATCAAATAGTGATGAAGATGAACATGGTAATGACTATAGACTTATGATGGCTTTTGAAGATGATGATTTCTTGGATGCTTTAGATGAAGATGGTATTTATGAAGAAATTTCTAAACTTAAAATTTGTTTAGAAGAAAATAATATGATTATAGATACTCTGACATTCCAACTTGCTGAAAGGGAAAAACATAATGAAAAATTAGAATGTGAAATTGTGGATCTAAGAAAATATATTAAGAAAACAAAAGCTTTCAATCTCAGATTTGCTAAAGGATCAGAAACTTTAGATGAAATTATCAAAGTGCAGCGATCTCCTCTTATAAAGATAGGTCTTGGATATACCGAAGAAGCATCTCAAGGACAGAAGCCATCAACCTCCAAAAGCTATCTTGATGCAACAAGGAGAAGAGAACAGGTTGACAATCGTCAGCAAAGGCATACAACATATCACCAGGTAAATTAGGTTCAATCTACTTCAAGGATGAACAGAAGCTAAAAACAACCTCAGGTAAATCATACTCAATTTTCTTCAAGAATGAATGTTAATGGAAACTACAAACACCAGGTCAGTAGGTTCGATAATTACAGGAATTTCTTTAATGGCCAATGTTTTTCATGTCATAACTTTGGACACAAAGTTGCTCAATGTGTTGCTTACAAGACCATCATGATTAGAGAAGCACAAAATCAAAGGAAAGTGACTGGGATCATGAAAAGGACCTACAATAACTTTTCCGCTCTTGAAAATGAAATCGAATGCTCTATCTGTAACAACTTCAGTCACGAAGATTCTGAATGAGGGAGTAAATTTCAGAAAACATCTCAGAAGGAGAAAACTTCATTAAGTCCCAAAACATGGAGAAAGAAAGAACCACAAACAAAAATATGTGGTATATCCTTGTATGCAGAAGGATAAGAAAATCAGTGGTACATCGACAGTGGATGCTCAAAACACATGACAGGTGATAAAGAAAAACTTCAGTCATATAATGCCTTAGAAAAGTAAAAGAAGGTCTCATTTGGAAATGACACTCCTACGGTCATTAAAGGTAAAGGCTTTGTTCTCTTAAAAGAAAAGGTTAAAGATAGAAATGTTATGTATGTTGATGGTCTAAAGCATAATCTATTGAGTGTCAGTCAAATCTGTGATCAAGGAAATGAAGTAGTATTTCGATCAAATGGATGTGTTGTTCATGAGCTTGATACAGGAGAAATAGTGATCAAAGGGATAAGAACTCCAAACAACTTGTACATTCTCAAGGGAGGACAAAAACAATGCTATCTATGCAAAAATGATGAACACTAGCTATGGCACAGAAGGCTGGGGCATCTAAGCTTCCCTCAAATAAGAAAAGCATGCAGATACCAGGCAGTTCGAGATCTTCCGGATATTCACATTCCAAAAAATACAATATGAAAATCATGTCAATTTGGTAAGCAAACCAGAGCACATTTCCCTGAAAAGAAAGGATCAGCTAGTAAGCCTCTTGAACTTGTTCATACTGATTTATGTGGAACATCAAGGAAAAAATCACCCCGTGGAGAAGAATATTTTATATTGTTCATTGACAATTTTTCAAGAATGTGTTGGATAGGACTTCTAAAGCATAAAGATGAAGCATTTGAAAAGTTCAAAGATTTCAAAGATTTAGTTGAAAATGAATTAGATCACAAAATCAAATGTCTTAGATCTGATCAAGGAAGGGAATTTACCTCGAATGAATTCTTCGACTTTTGTGAAAAACATGGAATAAAAGAGAATTCTCCACTGCAAGAACACCTCAACAAAATGGAGTAGTAGAAAGGATGAATAGAACTATTCAACAAATGGCTTGGGCTATGCTAGATGAGTCTAGAACTCCTGCAACCTTTTGGGGTGAAGCTGCATTCGTTGTCGTCACTATTCTCAACAAAACAAACGTTCGGGTAAACAACACTCAAACTCCTCATGGACTTTGGTATGGTAAGACTCCTACTATAAAATACTTCAAAGTTTTTGGAAGCAAATGTTACATCAAAAGGACTGATGAAAACCTTGGCAAGTTTGAACCTAGAGCAGATGAAGGCATTCTCCTTGGTTACTCTTTTCGAAGTAAAGGATGTAAGTGTTATAATAAAAGACTTGGGAAAATTCTTGAAAGTATTGATGTTGTGATTGATGAAGCAGGCAAAAATCCAAAGCAGGTAAAAACTGAAGATTGTGAAGAAGATGAGGATTTTCCTTCCACATCAAATCAGCCTAATTCTGAAGAAGAAGAAACTAATGAAGCACCAGAAGAACAGATAACGGTAGAAGAAAAGACTCCATCCAGGTATGTCCAGAAAAATCACCCAGAGACTCAAATTTTGGGACAGAAAGAGGCAGGTGTGCAAATAAGAAGAACTATTATAGAATCCTCAAGCTATCTTGCATTACTTTCCTCCATGAAACCTCAAAATGTAAGTGAAGCATGCAAAGATGAATGTTGGGTCAAGGCCATGAATGAAGAGCTTGAGCAGATTGAACAGAATAATACTTGGGAATTAGTTCGTAGACCTCATGATAAGAATATCATAGGAACCAAATGAATATTCAAAAACAAGCTGAATGAAAATGGAGAATTTATTAGAAACAAGGCCAGACTTGTTTGTAAAGGGTATGCTCAACAAGAAGGTATAGATTTTGAAGAAACTTTTGCACCTGTTGCAAGACTTGAAGCCATAAGAATATTTCTTGCTCTTTCTAGTTTTCAGAATTTCAAAGTATACCAAATGGATGTAAAATCTGCTTTTCTTAATGGGGACTTAGAAGAAGAAGTATATATTGAGCAACCAGACAGATTCATCCTTGGAAATGATCCAAAACTTGTATGCTGACTCAGAAAGGCCCTCTATGGCCTAAAACAAGCTCCAAGGGCATGGTATTACCGTCTTGACGAATATCTACATCAACAAGGTTTTTTCAAAAGGATTAGCTGATAGAAATCTATATATAAAGATTGATAATGATAAATTGCTAATACTTGTTGTGTATGTTGATGATATCATTTTTGGTAGCAATGAAGAAGCCATGAGTCAAAACTTTTCTTTGGTAATGCAGAAAGAATTTGAAATTTCCTTGCTGGGTGAGCTCACATATTTTCTTGGTCTACAAGTTCAACAAAATAAAGATGGCATCATTTTGTCACAAACCAAGTATCTCAAGCAGATCTTGAAAAAATACGGCATGGAAGACTCTAAACCAGTATGTACCCCCATGGTAACCGGATGTAGTCTCAGCTCAAATGATGAATCAGCAGCAGTACATCAACCAACCTACAGATATATGATTGGCAATTTGCTATATCTATTAGGCACCCGACCAGACATCATGCATGTAGTGGGAATGGTTGGAAGATTCCAAGCAAATCCAAAGGAATCACACCTTTAGGAAGTCAAAAGGATCTTCAAATATCTTCAACAAACTCAGAATTTTGGTTTATGGTATCCTAGGGATATAGATCTTACATTTCATGCATATACAGATGCAGATTGGGCAAGAAGCATGGATGACAGAAAAAGCACTAGTAGTGGTGCATTCTATATGGGTTCCAGATTAGTGTCTTGGTTCAACAAGAAACAAAGTTCCATTGCATTGTCTACAGCTGAAGCAGAATATGTGGCTGTTGCATCTTGCTACACACAACTCCTTTAGATGATGCAAGCATTGCAAAACATTCAGATCACAGATTTGACTGACACTCAATAGATTATGCTTTAGACCATCAACA
>Ga0115851_100427_pt2 | contig 12165 bp, 8 predicted proteins | sample InSIn2gowninarea_FD_83865 | JGI IMG/M metagenome (GOLD analysis project Ga0115851, IMG submission 83865)
CAATACAAGTATTGTAGCCTGTGCTCACGTCTTTCCCAGTGTGAGTGACTCTTTGGAGGTTAAATACAAGTTTGGTAAACCATTCTCATTCATTCTTGAGCAGGTATTGAGCTGTGGAGGCAGGCAAGCAGTGGAATAGATTTGGAGATCAGATCTGAGCTGTATTCTGTGTAACAAGTGGAGCTGGTACTGGATTGCTTGTGATAAGCATTGTACTTTGTAATGTTACATGATTCAATCAATATAATATACAGATAGTTGGGGTTTTTAGCGAGATGCTTTCCCTGGGATACATACTGTGTTAATGAGTATGATTGATGCTTCTATGTGCGCCTGTGAATGTTTCTGCTTCTGTAAATTGATGATCAACATAGAGGAGATTATGTATTATACATGTTCCGCTTATAATTGTATGATCAGGATTATCTCTGTGAATATGTGTTAAATTATTCAAAATTTCTACATGGTATCAGAGCTGCTTGATTTGTAGAAGAGATTTTTACAGGATATCAAGTGAGGATTGATCATTGGATCTATTATTCAGAAAGTGTCTACATTTTATTTATTTAGGCAGAGTCTGTAATCGGGCCAAGTAGCCTCTGGATTCATCCTTCTTTTGGAAGGTGAGATATCCAGTGAATGCCCAGACAGTCAATCTATGTACAAGAAATACTTTGTTCTCACAAATTCTAGATCGGAAGCGGTTGAGTTTTGAGCTGGTGGAATTCAATTTAATTCCAAAGCAAGAGAGAATCTAAGAAACATTCAGTGGGAGAATGGAGACAGTATGCCCCAGTATCTCACGAAGTTCACCCAATGTCGGGATGAGCTAGGAAGTGTGGGGGTGACTGTCGGATGAGGATAGTGAGTCTAGCACTCCTTGACCTTCCTAAGAGTTGGCATAGTTACTAGGACTCGGTGAATGGAAGGGAGAAATTTCCAATATGGGAGAGACTTTGGTCAGATCTTGTGCAAGAGGAGATTAGACGGCGCACCAGAGACAGTTCTTCATCTATGCAAGATGAGGAGAACTGTGCCTTAGCGAGTAAGGTGAAGAAGGGGAAGGGAAAGGTTTCTCTTTTCGAATCCAGTTCTTCCAATGATGGGAAGAAGGTTGACAAGTCGAAGGTGAGATGCTTTCGTTTTCATGAGATTGGTTCACGGGTCAAGAACTTGTATGCTCTTGAGGTTCAAGATGCATGCAAAGCCTTGAGTAGCAAGGCAACTGATGGAGACTTGGTGGTTGAGAGGGAGCGTATATTACCTCTCAACATGCAGAGCCAGAAGAAGTCTCAGACGATTGTGGAGGAGCCACGATTGGTGCAGCAGCTTTAGGAGGTTGTGGAGCAGCCACAACAAGGGAAGCTAAGAGGAGATCGAGTAGAGACATCTACTCATGCAGAGACCTCCAGTAGGGGGAAACTTCGAGCCAGGTGGGCTGAGGGATCACATGCAGCCATACCTCCAAGTAGGAGGTGGGCTGATGTGGATTGATCATCCCAAGGAGGAGGGGCAAGATCCTTGAGGTACCCAACCTCTTGGATGAGACCTTGTTACAGGAGCCCTGATGTGGAGTAGCAAGAACTGACTGATTGGGTAGATACAGATTCGGATGGAGCGGCAGAGAGAGCGACAGTGTAGGGAATCCTAGGACAGTGCATAGCTAGCAGGCTGCAGAAATGCGAAAGGCACAAGTGTTTTGCATAGTGCTAGGTGGCACAGAGAGGTGTGCAATGGTGCGAGATGCATGGAGATGTTGCAGTAGCGCAGATATCATAGAGGGAGCACTTGTCAGCAGCAGGTAGATCTTCAGCATCAGAGTATGTTCCTAGCCCAACAGAGTGGTCAGTTGGGAGTGTTTTTTGTTCCAAGTGTTGTTGGAGCAAGTGGACCAGGCAAATGTGTTGCATGCAAAACATTCCAGAGTTGCAGGATAGGGGTTGCAGATAATCCATATCTTGTTGAGAGGGAGTGTTGAAAATGCAACAAGATGATGGAGCTTAGTGGAAAGGAGTCGCCTTCACTAAGTGGGCCCGCAAGCTATTTTTGGCGCAAAGTCTATTTTTAGACTATATCTATTTTTAGACATATGGATCATGGTATATGAGTTGCAGGATGCTATTTGTGGATGATTGGTCAGGTTGGTAAAAATAGATGGACTTCTATTTTTAGACATATGGGCAGAGTCTATTTTTAGACTGCCAGGCTAAAAATAGAACAGTCAAATATTATTAGCTCTTAATAATATTTGGACTATAAACATTATCTTATCCTCTTGGAGCACTTTAGTTCGAGCTATGGATGTGGCACATGCAACTGTCAGAAGGAAATACGCTTTTCTTATGGGTCAGTTGAGCTATTGCATGATGGACTTCAGTTAGAACTCAAGTGATTGAGTTTGATGGAGTTGATTGAGGAGTTGATGGAGTTGTGTTCAGTTTGACTTAGTTGAACTAGTTGTATTTAGTCTAACTGCAGAATACACTAGTGATGAGTGATGTGAATTAATTGTTAATTAATTCACTAATTATTAACTCATAAAGCAACTAAAGAATACATCAGTTAACTCAGTGCATGGACAATTCAGTGGAGACAAGTGTTAGAGGTGAGTGAAAGGGCAAGACAACTGTCACTTGTGACTATAGTTGTGCATGAGATTTGCACAATCAATGGATTGAGTATTGCCAATGAGGATTGTGTGGTTTAGCCAAGGAAATATGAGTTTGGATCAGCCATTCTCATTCATTCTCATGCAGGATTGCGCAGTGGAGGTAGGCAAGCAGTGGAGGAGATTTGAACCTGTGATTGATTCAGATCTGAGCTAGTTTTGTGTGTAACAGGTGGAGATAGTACTGAGTACTTGTGAGGAGTATTGTACTATGTATTGTTACATGTTCTCAATCATTATAATATACAGATAGTGTGGGGTTTTCAGCTGTATGCTTTCCCTGGGTTACTTACTGTGTTAATGTGTGCATGCGATTGATGTTTCATTATTTTTAATGCTGCGAAATTGATGATCAACGTAGAGGAGGTTATGTATTATGTATGTATTCCACAATAGTGTATAATCGGGCTAATCTCTGTGAATAAGTGACATATTATTCAAAATTTCTACACTATACTTTTAATATTCAACACAAAATTCAAACTCTGGCGAAACTTAGCTAGATGATTGTTGTTGTTATTGTTTTTGTTATTCCTTCTGAATGGAAAAGAATTTGGGGGCTTGCTACTAGTAGGAGTATCACTTGACCTTCTCTTTAATTCTACAACTTGTGCCTTTAATGTCCTCATCAAGCTTTCAATATCTGCATAATCCTTTTCTTTAGCCTTACTCGAAGAAGGATAAAATGTCTGTCCAGTGTCCTTGGAGTCTTTAGATTCATCATTGTCAGTAATAATTCCAATAACAAACAAGTATTCCTCAAAAACGATTTCTTTTGTAAAATTTAGAGCCAATGTCTCCTTCACAGCTCGTTTAACAAAAGAGGAAATGTTTGTGGGCAAGGCAACTGTATAATAATCAATAGTGATAGAGTTGTGAGGTTACGTGCCTAAGGGAAACTTGTTCAATATGCAGTTGAAATTTTTATTTAAGCCTTTAACTTTCTCCTTCCCCCCATCTTGATGTTCCTGAGCTCTTTTAATAACATGGGAGGAGTTTTGTCATCAACGAATTTCTCCAAAAACAATTTCTTAAATTCCCTCCAACCATGGATTGAATTAACACACATACTATGGTACCATGCTACTACTCTACATACTAATGTAAAAGGAAAAAAACCTACAAGAAACATTATCATACCGTACCTCTAACATTCATAGATGCATGTAGAAATCATCAATATAATCTTCTGCCTTAGTCTTCTTGTCTGGATAAAAATTTGATAACAACTTCTCTAAATGTTTGGGCATTTTATGAAGGTTATTATTGGGTCTCCAAAATATCATTCATTTTACTGTCTCTTCTTTCACTTTTCTTCAGAATTTTACATATTTCACAGCTCCATAACTATGCACTAAGACAATCTTCATAATCAAATATAGGTTTAGACACATAATTTTCCAATATATTTATTTTGGTATTTTATGTGAATTTATGGTTAAATATTAGAAAAATAACATGTATTCACTTATATATAAAAGTTGGATGAGTTTTTTGATATGTGTAGGCACATTTGAAGATTCCAGGACATTCATATTTGGCCTCTAAGTCTCAAATTCGAATTTCCTCTTCAAACTCATGAAGATTTGAGATCATTGGTCAAACACATTTCGTGGTGAAGGATCATGGAAGTTTTCCTAAGTGTCTCCTATCAAAGCTAGGAGAGATTTGTGAGATGATATGAAGAGATGCTAATTTCTATATGTCAACACATGGTTGTAACCACATGATATATTTATGGATCTACATTTTTGAATTAATTATCTTAGTTTTTTTATAAATAGGAATACCTCATCCTCTCAAAGGGTGTGAAAAGCTTGGGAGCTATAATCATGTTTCAACGTAGAGTTTTGGATGTTAAGGATTGAATTATGCTTATGACTAATGTAATGAATACCATTGTAATTCACTTTGATATGGTTATGCATTCATGATGAAATGTGGTGTTTGATCAATAGTTTTCTCAACTTTCCACCTCTCATGCACTTCATGATGGCCACTTGATAAGCATGAATGTATTTTAGTGTTTAATTTTCACAAGATAGATTAATTTCTTTTTGTGTAATGTTTATTTCATGTCTTTTGATTAGATTCTTTGTTGCTCATTCCATTCATGTTCTTTTGCAGGTCAAGCATTATTGTTTTCATTCCATATATTCATTGCTTTTAATTTTTTTTGTTTTGTTTTTAGATTCATAAATAATCATGAATGATTCTAGTTTGATAATGCACACATTAGTAATTTCAGTGGATCTCTCACTACTTTCAGAATAGGCTTCCTTTAAATTTCATAATTTAATAATTCAATGCTTTCTTAGTATATGATTTTAGATTAAATTTAATTTCAATTCATTAAAATAGATTTACTTTCCTATTGATAAGATAGATCTACTTTCATGTCACTATAATTGACTTATTTTCATGTCAATAGAGTAAGTTTATTTTCATGTCAATTTTCATTTCAATTTCATGGATTAAAATATTTATTTCCAAGTTTTGAATTTGAGACTTTTGAAAGTATGTGCATACTCATCTTAGACATTTTTCATGAACAAATTTTATTTCAATCTTGCAATTTATTTAAATAGAGTAGAATTTCCTTTTTGAAATTCAAAGTTGATTCCTAGCATATATTGTGCAGGTGTACTTCGCAAGTTCATGAACCTCGGGTTTGAAAATTTAATGACAAGTAATTTAACTAACAATTAAATTAGACAATAGTTATCCAGAACAAAAAGAGGCCCTTGGGCCATCCAATCTAGGTCTCGATCGACGATGTCTTCGTCTATTGGCTCCTCCTCCTTTTCAGAATCCAACGAGCCTTCTCCTTCATGGTTTAAACTATCATTAAACTCAAAATCAGCTCCTGGTTGTTCTTTGTTAGAAAGAACAATGTATTCCTTGTACTATTAATGAATGGGTGAAAGTGTCTCTTGTTGAAATGTGTCTTCTGAAGACTCTACTAATTCCTCAGGAGTGGTGAAACCAAACCTTCCATTGATGCAACTAATACATTGTTACAATTTGTTTCTTAGGATGATGTGGAAGATTATAATCAACAAGGAGTAAACCGATAGATTTTGCAAACCCATGGGTTATAGGTCGAATCACCTAGAGTTATTCATAGGTAACCTCGTAAGGAAACTCTAGACTAGATTGATAAGACCCTCCTACTTCAAAAATAGGAGTTGGAATTGTGCTCGGAATATTACTGCCTTTTCCAGAAGATGAATGATTGGGATGTGTCGATTTATCAGCCATAAAATATTGATTTGCCTCCTTTTAGCAACAGAATATTGATGGTGCTAGATATCGCCAACATATATGGGATCTCCTTGATATGAGGTCCCAATTAGACCTCACACCGTTTGGTGTAAGGGTCCCATCCGAAAATATGACCTGACTACGATTTACTTAAATATATTCCTTGGTGTAAGAAGTTAGCATGAGAGAGAACCACACATGTGATTTTGAATGAGAAAGAGAGTGTTCCTTGTGGAATGTTCAATTGTCGATGTATCAAGGTTCTTTCATTGCCAAGGAGAAATGTTGAGCCTATAAAAGATAACTAATAGTACTAATCTAGTGGAAGAAAAAGTACATAAGAGAAAGAATCATTGGACATTAAGAAAATAGTTCACATAGATGCCATGATTGTTAAATAACTACAACACATTTCCAATAAGTTTACCACCCAAGTTACTAAAATAGTTCAATTTCTCTAGTACATGTGAAAGTCAACATGAATCACAAACATTAGAAGAATAGTCTTAAAATATCCACAATCCATGCATGAAAATGAGTTGACCAAAAGGCTTCAAGTATTAAGAAAAAGTTCTAAGATACATAAGTATAATGAACAAGAATGTTGCAACTACCAAGGCTACTGATTTAAATTATAAACCCGGGGTTCGTACAAACTTAAGAGGTGTCGACACTATATGTGCAACATGCAATGTGTCATTCTTTCATTGATATGATGTAATGGAGTGAATGTCGTGAAATCAAAGCCTAAACTAATTGAAGAAATGGAAATGTTACTCTATTTGCAAGAAATGGAAATGTTGCTTTCTCAAATGTAAATTCTAATCCTAATTGCATAAATGAAAAGGATATACTACTTGCAAAAATGTAAACCTTAAGCTACTTGAAAAATGTAATTGTTTCGTTGAAAGGAAACCTAGTCTATGGAATGGAAATAATAGTGCTTGAAATATAAACCCTAGCTTAAAAATCAAGAAAGAAAACTAATCTAAATTTCATGAAGGAAAGATAATGTAATTAATCAATTCTTCCAAAGAAATTAGATCCATTATCATACTTCATTAGATACTTCATGTGGCAATCATTATTGTGCTATACAATTCATAAATCTACCTAATAACGCAAATTGTTGAGATGTGTTGCAGGGGTAAAAATGAAAGTCCTAAGTGGTATTTAGTCTTCCTCAATCATGGTTTCAGAGACTAAGGGTCATTATTCAAGGCTAAGAGGAAAAAATTAAGCTTTTGGAGAAAATATGGCCAAGTTTACATGGCACCACAGGACTACTACTCCTCAAGATAACTTGCAAAATACCCAAGAAAATCAAATTAAAATGACACAGGATTTATTATTATTATTATTATTAATTAGCATGTCATATGACTCCATTCCAAGTGGAATCACTAAAAAATACCCCTGTTAACATGTGCTAAAGAACAACAGAAAGTTACTACTCTACAAACCAAAAATTCAAGAATTAGTGAGCAAGTTAATCTATCAAATGCTGAACTTGATCAAGTGAAAATGCTATGTGATAAATTTTGCTATTAACTTGAATGTTTTTATGACTCAATAAAAGTTAATCAACTCAAATGAAGCTCATTAACATGTTCTAAAAAATAATAGAAAATTACTTCTATGTTGGAGCAAGAGATTCCATAAATTCTAGATTTGTGAACTAGTAAACCAATCCAAGTAGCTCAATGAAAAATATGAATTTTCAAAGTTGTTCTAAGGTTGAATCATGATTTTTGCTCTATAAATAAACTGAAAAATATCTGACTTCAATCATTTAAAAAATATGACCACTTTGAGCCATCGGATCAAAAAAGGAATCAATGGTCAGGATCTGATCGAGAAAGCTTAAGGGCTATGGACCATGGAAGCATCAATCATCGATAAACGATATAGCGATAATGTCGATAGCCGAAGAGGTGTCGATCGAAGTGATCAGAGATTTGGAGATCGGAGCGCAGCAAAGCAAAGGGGAACAATAAACCATGCAATATTGTGATTTGTGATGGATGCGTGGACCCGAAATATTATAGATGTGGGTTGATGATCTTTGAGATCCGGATTAATCTGTTTTGCAATGTATTTCTGTGTATATTGCATATTGTCTAAGTTTTCTCTGTTTTGGGGATTTTGATACGGGGAAAGTCTGGACGGTGGGGACTATAGCGCCTGCCAACCCTTTCATCTCCAAACCATTTCTATTTTAAACATCATTGTTCCCCACCGTAAGGAAATGATGAAACAGAATGTGTCATGAAAACATGAATTACAACGCAAAAGAGAACGGGAAGAAATGGACATAAGGGTCTAGCACAGAGGAAGGCATTTTTAGGAACCAAAGACGTTTTGTAACTGACCAAAGGTCTAGAGGCGTTATTCTTGTGGACTCGAGGAGTTTGAACCATCGTAGGGATAAATCCCATTGTTGTGTAGAGACTCAAGGGGGAGCTCACACTTTGTAATAATCTGAGCCAGCGAGAGGAGAACAAAGAGAAGCCACCAGAGGTTGGAGGCAGTTATTCTCCTTACAAAGAGCCAAGATCTAAGAGTCGAGAGCTAGAGCCAATAGCTAAGAGCTGAGAGCTAGAGACGAGAGCCAAGAGCCGAGAGCCAGAGCCAAGAGCCAGTACTGAGAGCCGAGAGCCGAGAGCCAGAGCCGAGAGCTAGAGCCAAGAGCCAAGTGCCAAGAGCCAGAGCCGAGAGCCATGAGCCGAGAGCCATAGCCAGAGAGCCAGAGAACAACAAAGATATCAAATGATCAAGCTATTGTTGATGTTTGATGTCTGTTGAAGATAGAAGAAGGAGTTCCAGAGACAGTTAATAGAATTCTAAGGGAGTTGGTGCAAGCTAGAGCTCAAGATAGCTCAGAGCACTAATTGAAGGAGTCTAGTCCAGAGAAGCCTAGATCTATTTGTAGATAAAGGATAGATAGGGGTAAGATGGCATTCTAAGCCCATTGGTTCAGTTGTAAACCATTGGAGTTGAGTAATGAAATTTTAAAAGAATTCAAGCCATAATCCCAAAGAGCCTAGTCGAGTTGATTAGAGCTCAAGGAGACGTAGCCCAAGATATCAGGGTGAACTCCATATTATATTGTTGCCTTTTTTGATTTCTTATTGTTGCATTTCATTTACTATTATATGTTTAAATATTAGTTTAAGAAAATGAACTCAAGCACTTGAACAGTTAAAGGTAAACAAAGCATACATCTATTTCCGGTTCTTTTAATTCCGCAAATTATCAATCATAAGCTAGATCTTGGGAATATATAAGCTTTGGAGTGAGAGAGGTTCTTGTAAGCATGATAATAAGCCTTTAGGCCCCATTTTAGATCAGTCATACTTAAAGCATTTAAAGGGGAACTTACCTTTATGCTTGCATAATCCTTGTTTGAGCATCTTCAACTTATTCTTCATTTGATTCATAGCATGTATCATCATGCTCATCCTGGCACTTATTTTCTTCTTTGAAGGTTCATTATTTGGCTACATAATTTCCTTTAGAACTTCTCATCTCATAGGCAGTGAGTATTCCAAGGAGTTGACCTACAACATCTCATAGGAATTGAGTATTCCAAGGAGTTGATTTAGTGCATCTCATAGACAGTGAGTATTCCAAGGAGTTTATCTAGAGTGAGAGTGTTTAGATTTTCCATTTCTTCAATGGCTGACACTTTGGGATTAAACCTCTCAGGAAGAGATCTCAACACATTTTGAATTACCACATCTTCATCTAGCTTCTCGTCAAGCCCTCTTATGGTGTTCACAACTTCATCAACTCTTTGAAAATACTTTGCAATATCTTCATCATCATTCAAGCTCAATGATTCAAATTTTATCTTAAAACCTTGGAGTTTAGATTTCTTTACCTCGTTGTCTCCTTCATAGTAGTTTCTCATTTTTTCCCATATTTCTTTGGCAGATTTGCAATCCATCTCCTTGACAAGTTTTGATTCATGTAGGACAACAAGAAGGGCATCCGTTTCTTTAGCATTGTATGTGAACTCCAACTTATGATATTTGGTTACCAATTATGGGGGTCTTTGATATTTTTATTCCACAACATCCCATACATCAGCTCCAAGTGATTGAATATAGGTCATGATCCTCACTTTCCAGAACATAAAATTTGTTCCATTGAACATAGGTTCCTTTTTGGTAAATTCTCCTTCCTGGTTCACCACGGTCCTTTATATTTCTTCCAACTATTACAATGATCAGAAGTAACCTGGCTCTGATACCAATTGTTGGAAACCTGGAAAATACTGAAAAGGGGGGGGGGGGGGTGAGTCAGTATTGTAGGATTTTACCAATTTAAATTTCCTCTTTCCTTTTGCACACCATTAAATACTTCAACAATAACTTTATATTAATATCAACAATAAAAATGGAACACATAAGAAGAAGTAACCTTCAAAACTGCTCTTTATTTCATTCATAGGGCAAGATACAATTTGCAATTATAAAGTAATGGCTACAACCAACAAAAAGCTATAACTTCCTAGTTTATTAGTTGCAATTGAATGGAGCTACAACCCCAACTATTCTCTAGCACCACTAAAAGGAGCACCAACCCCTAATCAACAAGCTAGAACTTGCTAAACACTCACTGTTTCAATCATTCATCCAGTTTCAAGCTCAAAAACATGAATGCCTTCTCTGCTTACATAGCAATTGAATATATTAACCACCAACATCTTCAGCAATCCCTAATCATTAACAATGTCATACCAACACCTCGCTACAATAGAAGCTCTATCTAAAAAAACTTGTATTTCATTATGCTTGATTAGGCCTTCTTTTATAGTTTCTTTGATTGCTTGCATGCTTCTTTATTTTTACCTTTGTCCTATTTAGTTTAGTCTTTTGGACTTGTTCACCAAGTTCTCTCATCTTATTAGCCACTTTCTGCAACTTAAATTGAATTTATTTTCCAATTTTAGCCATTCTAGCCTTTTACAAAATTTAACAGTATGCCTGATATTTTTATTTGCAGTTAAGTTGGCTTAACTGCCAAAACTGCTAAAGTGATTGTTCTGCAATTTTTCCCTTTAGCGCCTTCTCTTTGACTCCCTTACCTATTTTACTTGCCATTAGATCGGTCTCCATGATCACAGTCTAAGCCATTAGGCACTTATCCATTATAACTACTTTCGGGGATCTATTTCCCTGTATTAACAACTATGCATCGTTGGTTGAACCTCTACACGAGGTGACCAAACCTTAGCCCAAAGGCTAGATCTCCTTTTTTTATGTGAAACAATCTACAGGGCTAGCACTTAGATACTCTTGAAGCCTCTGTGGCTCTTTTATTTTTCTGCACCCTTGGTCCTCCAACGACTACACGAGACATTATGCAGGCTCGTAGCCTATAGCCCTCTTCCTCCCGACGAATACTCTTTTTGTGCACCATGATACCCATCCAAGGTCTTGCTTCCAGTTTCACGTGTCTGTGGGGACCGCTCGACATTTTCTCTAGGTTTTCTTCCCATTCCCCTTCTTCCCCTTTCCAACCAAGGAAAAATTCTCTTCATCCTCAGATTTGGATGATGTTCCATCTCTGTTATTTCTCCTGAACTCTTCTTGAACCAAATTGGACCACAACATTTTCTAATTTAGTAATTTTTCCCTTCCATTCATAGAGTCTTGGTAGCTGTGTCGAGACTATGGAAGGCCTAGAAGAGCTAGGCTCACCAAGTCATCTTTTGCAACATTCACCCCAACCCCTCCAAGCTCATCACAAACTTGAGTAACCCTGGAGGGGAAAGCTGCCTCCTTTCAAGGATAATGCTTCCTCATCACTTTTTATAAGTACCAATTCAAATTTTCCTCTAGGGGCATGTATTTCTTAGTCTTCTTGTGAAGAAAACTTGATATTTAGAAACTCCACTTTCATTTCTAGCAGAGATGTACTTGGATTGATTCAAATAATGAAGTTTGGTGTTATTTTTAGATTCTAAAGCTTGGTTTCCCTCATAGGACTTTGATTATCCTTGGGCTTGTCCATCCCAAGAGCCTTAGAGCCCTCTTGTACAATTTCTTTATTTTATTTGTTTTTTTTTCATTTGAATCTCTTATTTCCAAATTTACTCTTCATGCTTCTTTTGATGTAGGTCATATTTTTTAAATGATTGAAGTCAGATATTTTTCAGTTTATTTATAGAGCAAAAATCATGATTCAACCTTAGAACAACTTTGAAAATTCATATTTTTCATTGA
>Ga0115851_101009_pt1 | contig 12163 bp, 13 predicted proteins | sample InSIn2gowninarea_FD_83865 | JGI IMG/M metagenome (GOLD analysis project Ga0115851, IMG submission 83865)
AATCATCTGTCTAGCGACTCCATTGGTGGAAGACAATCCTTTGGCGACTCCACTGGGGAGTTCTGGCTTAGTTTGTGAGGCATACTCGAAGAAATCCTCAGAAATCTCCAGCTGAACCATTACTTTGGCACCTGAGACTTGTTGCAACAAATGCTCCATTTTTGGCAGAGGATAATTATCCTTTTTGGAACATTTATTTAGATTCCTGAAATCAACACACAGTCTGATTTCACCATTCTTCTTCCTCACAACAACCAGATTGGCCACCCATTTAGAATATCTGAGAGGCACTATAACCTTAGCAGCCAGCAACTTTGTAATTTCTTTCTCAACCAGAGGGAGGAGCATAGGATTCATTGGTCTCAGCTTCTGTTTGAAAGGAATGGTGTCTTTCTCAAGAGGAATTTTATTCTGAATTATATTCTTGTCATATGTCTTCAGATCACTGTACTCCCAAGCGAACACATCAGTAAATTGCCTCATTAACTTGCAGTATTCGGCATTCTGATCAGCAGATAGATTAGCAGACAGATTTATAAATTTGGGCTGACCTGGGCTTCCTATATCATGCTTACAAACTGCAGACTAATCTTCTTTTTGGGCAGCTTTGTAAGGCACATCATTGTGATCAAACAATCTTTCAAGAGGAATTAGACCCTTAGGGATATGGTTGCTAGGAAGCTGTACAATGCTATTCTTACCAATCTTATTTGTAAACTGGGACTTGGGATCTTCTAACAAAGCTTCATTATTTTGGTCAATTTGTGTTTCAAAGAACTCATCAATGACTTGAAGGAACCTATTTAACTCATCATCATCATCAAAAACCTTCCAATGGTGGACATTATCAGGCAGGGAGGGTCTATACTTCATTTGTACCTCATAAACTAGTTTGGCAGGCGATGGAGGGATGAACAAACTAGCTGAAACAGCAAGGGAGTTGGCAAGCTGATTTTGGGCTCTAGGGATGTATGAAATGCAGAAAAATTCAAAGAACTCTTTGACTTTCCATACCTCATCCTCCTCATACTGCATTTTGAAAGGGAGATTTAACCTTATGATCCTCTTTTGCTTCTTCACCCCTTTTCATAATTTGTAGCTGATCATTTGCTTTTCTGAATGGGTTTGGATTTCTTGGAACAAAGGTATTTTGCTGCCTTGTTTTCCCTGAAGTCTGCTCAACCTTTAGCTTAGAGATTTTAGCAGCCAATGACTCTATCATCTTAGTCATTTTGTCTAACTTAGGCTCTGAAGTTGAAGCAGGGGAAGAGGAAGTCTCACCTCTTAGCCTTCTTCTATCAACTTGACTCTTCAACTTCTCTGCTGCCATAATATTGGATTCCACCTCCAGGGTTGCTTCTTGCATATCATTCAAAGTAGCACATCGTCTTTCTCTCAACAATAAGAAGAAATCAGGGTCAAAAGCATTAGCATATGTGAGTTTTGCGGTGGTGGGGGTAGGCTTTACCTCTGTTGGTATTTTACTATACATCTTATTAAATCTCTTATTTAAGTCAGGCAAAGACTCACCCTTTTCTCTTTTCAAGTTTCCAAACTCAGTATGATAATATAATAATTCCTTCTTATCAGACTCCCCATTGCTTCAAAAATGCATTATCTAATGCTTCAATGTCTGTTATAGATCCCTGGGGTAACCCTCTAAACCACTTCCTAGCCTCTCCATCAAGGCTTTGGACAAAAACTCTCATCCATACATCATTCTCACTTATGTCTAAATTATCAGCATAACTGTAAAAAGCTTCAAGATGTTCCTCGGCTGTCACTCCCTCTGTTCCAGTAAATTTAGGCATATATTTTTTATATTCTCCCACAGGCATAGGATTTAGAGGCACAAGCAATACCAAAGGTCCATATCTAGCAGCAACAATCCTCTCAATCCTAGTGGGTGCTTGTTGTCTTGCCATATTTGGAATATGTGGAGGAATACTAACAGATGGAGCAGTAGGAGATAATGCAATGGATGGCAGAGATATTGGGATGTTTTGGACAGTATGGGAAGCTTTCTTTGGACTGAGATTCAAAGGGGAACTAACTGCACAAGGGGCTGAACTAATCTCTGAAGGAATTTCTTTATTAACGGCACTAGGCTCCAAGACTTCAAGCTGTGAATCTTCAGCTATAAACTCATTTTTCAAAGATAAATCACAGTTTTTAGGCTTACCTGATCCTAATGCCCCTTTCTTTGATGATTTATTCAATTTAACAACTCTCTCAGGGTCAAGCAATGGTTCAGCTGGAGATTTCTGAGGATTTCTTCGAGTATGCCTCACAAACTAAGCCAGAACTCCCCAGTGGAGTCGCCAAAGGATTGTCTTCCACCAATGGAGTCGCTAGACAGATGATTACAACCAACGTATGTGTTCAAACTTTGTCCATCATCAAAGCTTGAAACTATGTCGTTCTCCCAGGGAAGCTTGAGCTCCGATTCTCTTCTCTCCCCGGCAACAGCACCAATTAATGTTATCACCCCAAGAAACTCACCTAGGTTGTTATCAGTGATGCTCAGGAACATTAAAATTTCAATAATTGTGTTGGATTAAATGATGGATAAATGGAAGGTATGCTGCACATTTAAGCCAGATAACCACTCCTACTATGATTATCCCCAGACATGGGTGAAGACCCCCAAATTACAAGGCTTTTAACCACCAACTACTCACAGTTTAAGGTAAAAGTGATGATGGAGAGGATGGATTCCACCAGCAGGTGCACAGGACCCTGTGATGGCCAACTGCAACCAGTTAGAAGGTCTACAAGACTATTATTCAATACACAAAGAGGATGACAACTCTCTATTATTTAAACAACAACAATCTGCAAGCAAAATCAATGAACCACTAAATTGTAGCATAGAGGTGGGATGACAGCCCCTCAAATGCTAAATATTCATAGCACATCAAATAAATGCAAAGCAGGCAGAGCCTAGAACATAGAAGAAGTGAAAAGTGAGCAGGTGATAGCAAAAGAAGCTTATATTTGTTGGAAATCAAGACCAGAAGTTGCAGGTCTCATAGTATTTACAGTCTCTAGAAGTTAAAGGCTACAACAAGCACTCATTCATCAAACATCCATCCAATCCCTTACAATCTGTCTTCTGGGTATATATGGTGTTACAATGCAAAATATCTCTGCTAAACAATGTGTGGAGGAACCCATAAATGGCCACCAACCATATTTACACTTAGAAATGGGCCTCTGATACAAATCTGACTGTGTTTTAAATGGATTTGACCCTCTCTGGCGCTCTGAGGTCCTCCTTGGGTAGGTGGAGTGAAATATGTGTGAAACCCATAACCATTGAATGCTCTGAACTGATCGGTGGTGTCTTGCTTCCTCCTCGGCCATACTGCTGATTAATTGCAGTCGCTAAACAATTAAACGGCTCAATCATGATTGTTTTGCTTATAATCAGTGAAATGCTGCCAAACTTCTCCTTCCCGCCCATCACTTCTTCTTTTGGACTTTAAAAGTCCTCAATCATGACTCAATCATCTATCGGGTCTGCCATTTGGGTTGCAATGCATATCTTAAGCTGGCCAATCCTCTGTTTCTCCATATACTTGAAAATATGTAAAAAACGCTGCAAAATATGAAAAATTCCCTTTGGCCGACTTCAAATATTAAATAATTTCGTTCCGGAAACCCACTGGGTCCGGTTTTCATTGCATTGGCTCTCATATATGCAAATGCTATGTACCACTGGTTTCCCCGATTGCGATCTGGGCCGATACCAACGATTCCTCTCTTTTCTTTATATTTGAAAATACATTGAAAAATGTTGCAAAAAAAGGGAAATTTGCTTTTGGTGGACTTGAAAACACATATATTTTACTTCTCGAACCCCATTGGGTCCGGGCTTCATCGCTATCAGCATCCGCCAAGGCTTCCTACATATTTCCTTATATTTTGTTATATAACGAAAATGTGCCCAAAATAATTGAAAACGGCCTTAGTGCGGACCTGAAAATTTATGAGAAATCATTCATAATGCCATCGGGTCCGACCCATCGGGTCGGAGGCATGTCATATGTAAAGGCCCTATCCCTTTGGCAATCCCGATAGTGAAATGCTGATGCAATATATTTTGACTTATGCCTGGAAAACATTAAAAATACAGGAAAAATATCTGCTAGCGGAACTGAAATAACATGAAATAGAATGTTGAATACCTGTCGGGTCCGGCTCATCGGATCGCAAATATATATGTGTGAAAGGCCCCGCCCCTTTGGCTATCCCGATAGCGATATTGTGATGCGATCTTGGTCATTGATCCTGATGCACGAACGACAGATCTGATCGAATCGCTATATCGCATCGCTATGCCACTGTCGATACCTCTGATGCTCCGATGCTCTAATCTGCCGATACGTCGACTCGCCGATACACCCATCGACGATCACTGATCAGCAATCTCCTACGTTGTTGCCACTGCCTGGCTTCTCCAATTGTGATATGCTGACGCGATCTAGACCGTTGATCGGCCAGATCCAACAGCTGTTGTGAATTCGGACCTTTTAGCCTACGATTTGAGTTTTTTCCTGATTTTAGAGTATTTGTGCCTCCCGATAGTGTATTTCCACCCTTCCAAGGGCTTTCCTCTTGCAACTTTTCATTCGGTGGAAGGCTTTTAATCAAAACTTGGAGATTTTAATAGCTTCCATGGATCCTTTGGCATAAATTTAGGTGTGTTTGCAGACTTTGAGAGCGTTTAGAATCCATTTTTGATCCTTTTGTATAGCAGAGCTAACAGGGATCATGAGGATATGTGTCACATTTCCTATTTGTATTGAAACTCTAAGAAAACATGTGTCTTATCATTTCCTATTTTGATTATAACTCTAGAGGTATAGGGAAAAATTCATGGACTCTCATTAATGAGATGACTTCTCATCTTTTTGTATAAATAGGAGATCTCTCTCATTTATTTGGAAGCTTTTTAAACTTTCTTAGCTCAACTTGTTGTACTTTGTAATTTTGAAGAATTTGAATAAAGCTTTGAGGTTCCCAACATGGAAGGAGATGTGAAGTAGGAAATGTCATGGAACATATTAGAATGTAAGGTAGAGTAGATTTTGTTTTGTAGTTTTGCTTTGATTTCATTCAAGTATGTCATTTTATTTTTATGATTGTTTTCAAATTAATAGTTTAGATTTTCCATCCATGCAAGTTTAATTCATGCAAATGTGTTCAATCGGTTGATTGTAGATTTATTTAACTGTGTAATCTATGCTTGACAATAGTCCAAGAAAGTAGTCCTCCTATTTTCCAATCGGTGCTTGGAGCATTAGAGCACACAGTAGATTTGATGTTAGTTTAATAACTCATGTTGTAAGTGAATATTTCTGAAAGCCCTTTCAGTTGATGGTTCATCTTAAAACTAAGTGGTGAAATATTTAATTTATGAATGAGTCTTTCTCTATATTTTTATGTTTACTTTTTCTTAGAATAATGAAGTATTGGATCCCTCCAAATGCTATCACAAAGAGGTAGTTCTCCCAAAATTGTATAGCAGAGTAATAAAACACTTCATTTAGTTGTTATCATTTTTTCTTTCATTTCATAGACATTTTGTCAGCTTAGATTAATCTAACTATTCAAAGTTTTGATTTGTTTTTATCTAATGTTCATTTCCTTTTCTCCCTTCTTTAGAAATTAGATTTTAACATTAAAAGTCATTATATTTAGTTGTCCATTAACATTTATAGATTTCATTTAGAAGCATAATTTTTCTCTCTTACATTAATTTCCTTAACCATAAGAAACAAAACCCCCCAAAACAACATAAACTATAAAACAACGAAGTAAAAGAAAGGTTAACTGAGCACATATAGTGCACTATACTTCGTCAGTTTACGATACTCGGATTGATAATTTATGTAGAGAAATTTAGGACACTAAATTGAGTAGACATTTTGGCGTCGTTGCCGGGGAAGTGTAATTAGGAGACCTTATTTCTTACATCTAAAAAAATTAATAATTTCTCGAGTATGCTCTCCTCCTGCACTTTGTGTGATCTAGAGGATCAGAAAAAAAAATTTTATGTTAAAAAAAAAATAAATAAATATTTTCATCATTTCATTTGATTCAATGAAAACTTTAATTTCAATAACTTGTTTTGTTTAATAATATATATGTATATTTTTAAATCTTTGAAAAAATATATATAATTTTAATAACAAATCATTTTTAAAAAATAAAATAAAAATTATTTTTTGTTTAATGAAATATATATATATATATATATATATATATATATATTTAAGTATAACATATCATTTTATTAACAAATCAATTAAAAAAAATCCAACGAATGATACATAACCCATAAAGAACCGAGAGAATGCAAATAAAACATAACCTACATAACCAACAAATAACTTATAACCTATGTTTTAAAAAATGCACTGTATATGCAAAAAAACCAAGGGTTCAAATGTTAAATTACTAGGTCACAACGAGGAGGTGAATGCAAATTTGTAGGTCCACGCTGACTCCATTGAGGGGGCCTCGGCATTTTTTCAACCTGAAAGTGAACTCAGTGAGTTACGAGTTCAATGTAGTGATTGTTGCCACTCAGATTTCCGCCAACTGCAAAAAAAATAAAACCTACAATGTAAACAATCTGAGCTACGAGCTTCAGAAAAATTATTAAATTGTTGTTTTAAATATCCAAGGTACACATTTGGATTAAAAACAACCACCGCAACAATTGTTTAGCAACCCATTGGATAGTGTATCATTAGACCATGTGCTTGCAAGATTCGCTCGTCATCACCATTGCCAGAAAACGCAAGTGTTTAGATCACCGAGAACCTTACTTGTAGAGGCTATGTCACTAAGAACATACCATTGGTTGGTTCATCTATTAGTGCTATTGTCTGTGCTGTAATTGCATCTGGAGAAAACTCTAAATTGATTTTTTATAGAAGACGCATTTCCCAGAAAAATGCAGAACTAAAAAAAGGTCAAATCTTAAATGCAAATTCCAGCCAAATAAAAACGGATTCAAAAAAAAAAAACATGGGTTTTTTTCGAGAACGGGGTCAATTAGGTAACCTAGAAATGGTTTGGATAATTTCACAACAGTTTGGGAGAATTTTCCGGTTCTTTGGAGCCCCATTTGGCATGTCGCGTGAGGAAAAAAAGACTTTGATTAAATGAACAGAGCACTGTTTGAAAACGACACGCTTGAGGAAGAAAAATTCGATTTGAAAAATAATCATGTTGTGGCATTCAATCCATATTGTGCGATTTTTTTTTAAATTTAAAGAGTCCAATTTGATTCAGACTGATTACGCCATGCCTTCCATCTTCAATGCCAAACAGTCTAATGATGCAATCTCCGTTTTTCACTCATGCTTAACCGGACTTCTCCCGCACACCTGTCAAATGCTTTTTCGTGCATATAAACACTATGTTACCTTGTACACATAGTCACTTTACTTTCGTATTCTTTATGTATAACAATCACTCGGGTTGTCTTTTACCATGTTACATGTTTGAAGAACTGAAGAAAAGCGAGAAAATATATATTTCATCTTCTCTGGGGAAAAGTTATAGTGTTGATTTTGGTCAGGGTGGATTAAATTGGTTGACATTTGAGCTTTTATGGAGGGACTTCTTCAGATTCATTACCAAGAAATATGATTCAGCTAATAAACAACAAGATGCTTCACCAGCCACAGCTTGTACAGGTGTTTTTGCTGTCTAGTAGAGTTTCGATGGCATCCTAGTATTCTAATACTAAATGTTTATTTCTTTCAAATGCAAGTTTCTACAGAATATGAAATTGTGCTAGCAATGTCATTGATCATAATTGTGTATCTCATGTCAAAAACATATACCTATTTACATTTGTTGTGGCAGAGTATATTAGAATGAACGAATCAATAGGACAAACAATTAACGCAGTTAAATTCATTTATTAGATCTGTTCAACTCCTATAGTTTTTCATCCTAGTGGTATCAATAGCTTGATACTTCTACTATGTTATACTATGGAGAAGCATTCTGGATTCTTGAGGGCTCTTGATTGTATGCACTTTTAATGGTGTTATTGTACTGGATTATGATAAAAAAAAATTAAAAAAATAAAATAAAAATGAATCAATGAAATAAGTAGATTATTTTCTCACTTTTCTAGAAGGTGTTGATTAATTTTGCACTTATGATGAAAAATGAATAGCTAACTTTCTATTCAAGATTTTTAGCTACAGACATTGTGGACATTGTGTAGCTAGAGAGCCATTCTGCAGCTAAACATCAATTCTGCAGCTGAAAAACCTCACTGTTCAAATTAGTCTAACTTTCTCATACGAAATCAGATTTCGACGATTCAAGTGTCGTCGGAAAGATATCGACAAGATATACACAATGAGAAATCCATCATCATAGTTTGAAATAGTCAAGAATGAATAAATTTCTCAAAATATATAACAGTTAACTTGAGGCACTAATTCTGAAGCAGGTATAAATTCTTTTGGTTTTCCTTCGTGAGCTTGTTTCATTAATACGAATTCTTAGTTTTGTGTGTAAATATCATAACTAGAGAGATTAATCACTTCTCTCTTTTGATAGTCTTACATTCCATTGTAGAAGAATTATTAGTTTTTTTTGCAGGTTCCAGGAGGAAGGACAAATGACTACAAGTGAATAGTGTCTCTCTTAGAGACCAATTTGTTTCATAAGAGGATGATCAGCAACAAAGAAGAAAACATCAATGCATAAGCACATGCTAATGCAAAATCAGATCCAAGCACTTGCAAAAATTTTAGATACTATTGTCTCCATTACATCCATACTTCATAATAAACCATTCACCTGATTTCCCTTTATATTTTCCATTTACATTCACATACACTTTCCATTTCTTTTTGTGTTAATAAAATTTATTATCCAAGATGGAAGAACAAAATCCCCCTCCCCATCATTCACGTAGAATGAAAAATTAGCCTCCTCTTCCTCCAGAGGCTACTCTTAACCATCGTCCAAAGCATAAGCAAACACAAACTACCAAATCAGGAACATCAGGAACTACTTCTAGCCCTCCTCTCAATATTGATAAGCCAGAATCATTTGTCCCTTTAAGTTCCAAACCCAAGATTACATCTATTCCTGTTGGTGACACTGACACAATTGAAACAGAAGTCCCTGAAACTTTGTTACTTGAGGTCTTTGAATCTGACCTCCTTGAGTTAGAAACTTTGTTTCCCGATGTTATTGAACCCAAGGAACCTCAACCATATTTAGCTAACTCTTTGGGACCTTCCTATTCTCTTCCTTTGTCTCAGACAAAACCAATATATCTTGGGTCTGACAGTGAACCTCTAGCATACAAACTTATAGGTATTTAAGAGATCCCTCAAGAAGAGATTCATCCTTCTACTTCTATTCATTGGGAAGGACTTTATTTTTATCAAACCAATCCTCTTCTGTCTCTTCAACCTTCGACATAATCTCCTTTACTTGATTCTTTGGGTCTACTAGCGGATCTCTCATGACAATATTCATTGGGATTGTTAACCATGACTGGAATTGATTCAAACTACCAACCCGTGTCCACCACTATGATTGAGACATCAAGTGTCGTTTCTTCATCTATGTTCATGACATCACCAAAAACTCATTTGTATGGTGGCCCGTCTGTCCCACCTGGCTATCAGTCATTATTTGGTACCTTTTTTGGTGTGGCTTCCAGTCCTTGGAACTCTCCCATGTCATCCAATTCAGGAATAATGTCTGGTACTTCTCTTATGAATGCCACACAATATTCTTCTCTTCCTCCACCTACACTTACAATAGAGAAGCAGGATGGCCCTTACATCAGTGGGAAAAGCTACCCTCAACATCCTAACCCTCTATATGTAGGGCACCCTCGATCTGGATCGCAGTTGCCTCCATCATCCCCTCCTCCTATGGAAGGGGGGAAACCTTTCATTGATATACCTCAATATGGTAACTTGCCTAGTTATGGTCCTCCTTATCCTGGAATAGTTTTCAATGTTTAGCAACCTACTTTACCCATTCAACTTGGTTCTTTTTGGGATCAATTGTTGAATCCTCAAACTATACAGTATTCATCACAAATTCCTACCTATCCATCAACACCTCAGCAAGCTCAAATACATGTGAGTCAACCTTTACAACCTATTCCAACAGTGTTTGGTTCTCCCCAGATTTTGGTTAGTCAACTTGTACAACGTCCCTCACTTTCTCAATTTCTTGCGCAAGGTACTCCTTAGGTTTTGGTAGGTCAAACTCTTCAAAATTTGGCATAGTCTTCGTTGAACCTCTACCAAGGGCCAATGCAAACCCCTATCGGGCAACAATATGGATCACATCAAGTGCCTTTTCAAGGCCAACAAATCTGAACCCAACCATTCCAACAACTTTATTGCCATCCTGGGGATGGGAAACAAAATCACTTGTATGATGGTTATCAGAACCCTCCATATTATGGTAACTAGGTTCCTTATGATCAAAACCCTCCTTACCCAGGAATGCAGGTGCTTGTTGCCTAGGCTATCCCTTCATATCTATGTCATCTGTCTCCAGACTTTAATCAACAATTTCCTTTTATGGCTACTCTTGAATTACCGGATTTAACTCGACTTACTAACGACCCCATTAATCATTTGCCATGGTGGCCAATTATTCCTATTAAGTTGGCTTTTGATATCCCAAAATTCAATGAGAATCCTCGAGAAGACTCATCGATGCATGATATGACTTATCATCTATCGTGTTCATCCAACTCCCTTAATGATGATTCCATTCAACTTCATCTTTTCCAACGAATTATTATAGGTACCGAAACTAAATGGCATATTGGGTTACCTAGAGTATCGTTTCATGACTTCATCACTTTAGCCACTACCTTTCTCACACATTTCCAGTTGCCCATTAGATACAAAACTGGAACAGAACTATTGACTAAGGTAAAACAATCAGACTCTACTCACATTTCAGATCACATTCATGAGTGAAGGAGACGTCACTAGTTGGTCAAGACTTATGTTCCCGATCAGTGGTTAGAAAAATGTTTTGTCAAATATATTTTAGCTTCCATAACAGAAGATGTGGCCAAAGGTGGAGTTGTGACCGAATTGAAATTTATTGCTCATGATGAATATTTAGATATGGTTGGTACCCAATCAGGCACACTCTATGATAAGATATCAAACAATCTGAGCCCTTTGAATATTGTTCCTCCTCCACCTAGTAAATAATCTCATGTTGCTGATGGCATAATAGGTTTTTCCAGTTCATAGTCGATGAGTAAACCATCTGGTATTTCTCTTACCGCTCCTGCACAAAACCCCCAATCCCACCCTCCTATGGATTCTTCTTCTGAGATAAATGTCATTTCATCTGATAAAAAAATTCTCAACAACAACCTAGAAGCAAGAAGAAAGGTAAAGGTAAGAAAAAAAATATTCCTCACTGCAGGATAAATAAACAAATTCATCTTTTAATGAGAAACAAAAGCCTCGATACCCATGCTTGATTTGTAATGAGGATCACTTTACTGGTGATTATCTGCACCGCATTGAAGTGAATTAGTTTCTTAAATCATCAACTTATCTTGCTGTTCTGATCGACCTATTTCCCAATCAAGAGACTCATATGGTTTCCCAGGATGCTTATTCCTTTAACATGGTTCTGATGCTTTCCTCCTCAAAGCTGAAATTCGATGTCTTGGTGGCCAATCAGAATAAGAATTATGGTAATGTGAATCCACTGAATAGTCAGGCTACTGATCAACCTGCCAATTCAGCACCACCTTCATCTAATCTTGTTCCACCTATGGTTCCTACAGAATTTACTATCAAGCCTCCAAAGGGTGCTATCCATAAGTTTGAAGCTTCAGCCCTTGTTTAAAAGCTGCTCAAAATTACAACATAGTTGAAGACATGGTTGAGTCTCCATCAGCTATGTCGACTCTTGAGGTGTTACAAAACTACCCCACCCAAAAGAAGGCGACATTTTCAACTATTGGATGTGTGGATCCATCAGATTCCAACCTAGTGGTTTTCTCTCATGAAAATTATACCCCTTGACTTCCAGCTTAGTTAGATTTTATGATTCAGGTCATTGTCCATGGTAAGAACATTCATCGTTTTATTGTGGAGGAGGGAGCCTC
>Ga0115851_101561_pt1 | contig 12161 bp, 10 predicted proteins | sample InSIn2gowninarea_FD_83865 | JGI IMG/M metagenome (GOLD analysis project Ga0115851, IMG submission 83865)
GTTTTCATATAAACATTGTGTTTTCTGAGGTGTGAGGGAAAGGAACATATCCCAACATTTTCTCCAGCAAATGAAGGCCTCTCCATCTCAATACAAGTAAGTTAAAAACAATCAACACCTCAGCAAAGTGAATTTTTCAATTTTGGGTGTGGAAATCTCTCCTAGGGTTTCCACGATATGTTTTCAATTTTCAACACTATGGTTTGATTTGCACATAGCTAAACTAGTTTCCCTATACATCCTACCCTTCCCCACACTGATATACATCCCCTCTAACATTTATAACCCTTCCCATTCATCCCCATTGCTTCTAGGGAAAAACAAAAACCCCACGCTACGTTCTCAGAAGAAAGGGTAGCATGGACTGTGTAAAAATTGTGTGTTGCCCTTCCTATCACTCCCTATCCTTTTTCTCACTTCCCTAAGCTCCCTAAGATCCCTACCCACCTCCAAAAATTTTCACATTTCTTAATTCCCTCCCCAACTCCTCTTTCCCCTCACTTCAAATCACGAAACCTAAATCCCCAGTTTCCCCTCATTAAAACCATGTTTTTCCATTCCTCATAGCCTAGTTTGTTGTGCAACATCTAAAGATGGAAACTGAAAAGAAAACCTACAAGAAAGGAGGACAAGTGTCAAGGTTTGAACCCCTTAACACTCAAGAGTTGATCTCCTCGCCCTTTTCTAAACAGTGTTTCCAAAATGTTGGTTGCCTAAGGTTTTGTGAACAAATCCAACAAGTGGGTTATCATGCTAAACTAACTAGCATGTTTGCCACAAACCTTAGAGGAGATAAGGTCAATATTTCAAGGGTGTACTTCATCATTTCATCATATATCATAGCTACTACCACAGGGAAACCAAATAGTGGGGAAGAGTGGTTCAAAAACTCAGATTTGGACATTTCAAATTACAAGGTTTTCATCAAAATTCAATTCAAAGAGGCTCCCAAGAGTGTTTGTCCTTTTGGACTATTTCTTTAAAGGTTTGCTCCATTAATAAAGTTCATCATGAAATATTTTACATGTGAGGGCAGTTTTTCAGCAACCTACAAGTATCATGTCAGATTGTTGACGCACTTCACCAATGTAAAGCCTCTCAACCTACCTTACTACCTTTATAGAAATTTGGGCAAGATGGCAAAGAAAGTGCAAAACAAAATGAATGACCACGAAGCTAGTCTCTACCACCATGCTTTGATTAAAATAATTGTCCTACACCATGATGAGCCTAGGTATTGCAACAAGAATGTTGCAACTCCCAGGGCTACCAGCTTTACTTATCAACCCGGTGTTCGTACAAAATTGGAGGTGAAAATGCTATATGCACAAGTAAAAGTGAAAGTCCTGCTTGTTGTCACTGCTCATCTAGAAAGAGACCCTAGGGGTTCCAACCCATACTTCTATAGGGTTAGAAGAAGATTATTTCTTTGATGGAAGAAGAGCAAATCTATTCTAAGAGATAGTTACTCTATTGCAGTAATGAAGAAAATAGCATGTAATGCTAAACCACACCATAACCTAACTAACCATCTAAACGACTATGCTAAACAGAATTTCTAAATCAACACTAACCTAATGTTGCTATCTAAGTTGCAAAGGTAAAGAGCATTAAACTATACTAAAGTGTAAGCAAAGGAACTAAAGTAAATCTATTTTCAAGCGGAAGAGCAGTCAGAGATCAAAATTGGTGAAAGGAGGACGTAAGGACGCAGTAGTGCATAGGGACCATTGGATCAATCAAAAAATAGAAGATAGACGGGGGAGATCTTATCGCAGGGGTTTAAGTGAATAGATGGATGAACAAGGTTAATGAATAGGATGAACGGCAGGGATCTTATCGCGGGCAATTTAGTGAATAGTTGTACGAATAGGGTAACGAAGAAGATGAATGACAGATATCTTATCACGAGGAATTAAGTGGACGGATGGACGAACAAGATTAATTGACAGATGAATGGCAGAGATATTATCGCGAAAGAAACGTGTGGAAACGATGGAGCAAGTTTTTAGAGGCGGTAAGCAATTTCTCGCGTGCCCTCAAAGTTGTAAGCTATATTTTGAAATTTCATGCGATTAGCTTAACTGGGTGACACATAGCATGAGAAAACCACTTTTCTCACTTGCTCTCGGGCCGATAATGGTCGTGCAAGAATTCACGCGAGATTGCGCAATAGTAGTCAGATCAAGTTAGACAGATCGATGGTAGAGATTTGCCAAGCTAGTTGGTGAGTGGGTGACACGATAGCCATCAGATCAGGCTAGACAAATAGACGATGGAGATTGGGGTGCATAAAGTATTGAGGTGACGCGATAGTCGTTGGATCAAGAGACAAATCGACAGTGGAGATTAGAGCGCACAAAATAGGTGGAAGATTTCGCGAGTGATAGCCGTTGGGTAAACTAATGAATTAGACAGTGATTGGTCAGGTATTTTGTGGATCAGATGGTGAGGAAACGATGCATGAAGAACCTATTGAAGGAGGTTTCAAATGAAAATGACAGAAAAACCAGTGAGGGTGTAGGTGGACCGAGAGTGAGGGAAAACGATGATAATGAAATGAAACAAATAAATGCATCAAACAACAAACTCCAAAGCTCATGTGAGAACTAGAAACCTGTGTTTTTGGGGTTGCTAAAGGGTCTCTTCCTCAAGTCATGGTCCTAGAGAGAGGAGGTGAGGCTGAGACACCTACACACAACCTTATGGTGATCTTCTTCTCCTAGCTAACCTGCTAATTGAAAAAAAAACACAAATGGAAGTAAACTAGAGCACAATCGATCTACTCTACATTACTGTAATGGGAATGCAACTAATCAAGCAAATGAACAGAAAACAAGAAGCTATGCTATGCTAATGTAATGGAAATGTAGCTACTTAAGCAAATGAACAGAACCAAAAATCTATGCAAGCATACATGTACAATAAAGAGGAGCTTTGGCTGCTTGGGGTGGGCCCTAACCCAAGAGATTCAGCCCTCTGAGTTAACTCAGTGCTGGCTCAAAATAGAACTCATCTTTATTATAAAAACCATGGATTACATATCAAGTTGTCACAAGTCTTACAGCTCAAAAATAAAGTAGAGTTTTACAATAAGAATCTGAATCCTACTGAGGTCCTAAGCCTCTCTACTTATACATCTGAAGTCTCCAATGACTTTCTTCCCCTCAGGGAGGCTTGGCTCCCCACTCAAGATAAACTAGTTTCTATCACTTTCACTTGCTCATCTATCTTTTAATCCTCATGATTTGGTTGTTTGCAATCCGAGATGATGGAGGAATATTCGAATGGAGGGGTAGTAAATGAGGAGGATTTACCTCCTATAATTCCTCTCCCTTGTCCCATTCGAGTTTTGACCAAGGTCTTTGCCACAGTTCCTTGCTTTTATCTTTTATTCCTGTATTACATGCACATTAGACCACAAAGAAAAATATCCAACTCTAACTCATCTCATAAACAATATATAATCAAAAGTATGCAATAAGTTGTGAGAATAGTTGGTTTGACTAAGCTAGGAGGTGGATTAAGGCCAATTAAGGCCCATATAATTACCCAATGATGAGGCTCATCATCACCCCCTTACTGAAAGTGTTGCTCATCCTCTAAGCAAGTTAGTCAATGTCCATGTCCTTCATGGCTCTGGTAGCCTCTCTGACATCCCATGCTTCTATTGTGGTCTCTTCTTCTTGTTTATAGAAGCTTGCTTTCCTTTCTACTTCTTCCCACTACCTCTTTTCCTCTTCTTCTTTTCTCCCTTCTAGCATCCCTAGGAGTAGTGTTGGATTGAGTTTTAGGCCTATCCAATTGACCTTCAAACTTTGCATTGATTGCTTATACATAGGTGTCATGTTGAGTGCCTCTCTCAACCTTTGATGGGAGTGATATTCTCTGATCTTCAAGCTGTTTGGCAGTGTTTTCCATCTCCTTTAGCATGCATGTATATTATCATCTCTTAGAAGACTAAGCATATCCTCAAAATGTGAAATTGCTTGCTCTTGGGTAGCAAGATATCTAGGTGACAACTGAGGATCATTTGCAATTAGATTATGGGTGTTGGTTAGGGCCATGGGATTTTATTGTTTAGCAATGATGAAAAGAGGTTCATTTTTCTCCCTGGCCAATATTATTTTCATCTCTGTAGTCCTTGACTTGTCATGGTTTATCAATGATGTCAGAGCCATTAATTGTAGATCTCCTAGCTCCACATTATGATCTCAAATATTCATGTCTATGAGGGCCATGTTGTGCAAGTAAAACTTAGCCATTTTGGCCCTATCCTCTAGTGCACTTTGATTACAAAGATCAATAAACTACCTGTAGCCTTGAAATGGCATGGTGCCCCTTTGTGCTAGTGTTTTAATTTGAAATTGTAGCCATTGTTCTCTGAGGTAAAGAGCATAGGATTTAGTTGGCATCCTACACTAGATGGCCTCCAAGGAGAGGTTGGCCATACATGCTAGTTGGTTTTCCTTTTCCTGCAACTGTCCTCTCAGGGGCCTATGGAGACACCCTAGGTGACTCCTCCTTGTGTTCTTCCCCTTCTGTTTCAATGCCTTCTTCCTCTCTGACAGAAGGACTAACATCATAGATGAGGGTTTTGATGTCATCCTCTGCTGGTAAGTCTATGAAGACTGACCATTTTATAGGGATCCCGAGGTTCTAGAGGGCATCCTCAATGAGGATTCTGATCAAACCATGGAGAGCCAACTGTTGAGAATTCCCTTCCTTTACTTTGTTACTGGAATCTATGAGTGATTGCATAAAGAAATAGGGTATGTTGAGTCTTTGGTGAACTGATGTTTCTACCCCAAAGCTTAGTTCTTCGAGAATCCTAAAATGGTAACCATAAAAAACACTCTATCTACCCTCATATGAGATATATTTGATGAGTTGGTAACCTACCTCACTCCATGGGTATGGCAGATTGTCCCTCCTTACTCCATTTTTATCCTCTGTGAGTTCTTCACCTTCTAAAAAGAATTTCCTTTTTTTTGCCACCTGACTGTCTACTTTGTCTTCTTTTCTCCATGCAATTCCTAGGGGAAGTGTGGTGACCCTACTGATGAAATCTGGGGTGAGATCTATAATGAGACCTCTAACTATAACAGTGACATGGATTCTGTTGTGTGGAGTGAGGGAATGACAAAATTTTTGAAGAACAGAGTTTCATGTGTATGTAATCCACTACCTTTTTAGAGGACTTCTAGTTCATTTGCTTGTAAATGGGGATGTATTTTTAGATCCTACCTCTTTAGAATGGTGGCAGTGGACAATTCTCTTGATATTCCCTCTTGAACCCCTCTCTGCCTATGATGTAGATTGCCTCTGTGTATCCTGTAGACTACTCCTGTAGACTGTTCTTGTATGAATTCTCTTGCAAAATGATGGATCCTTGCTTCTAGTAGATGTCCAAAGTTATGAGAGATACTTGATTGAGGGAGTTTCAAGGAGATGGAATGCATGAATGCATGCTAACGATGTTTTGTTTCCCTTTATACCACCTCATCATTCCCACTCCTTGTAATCAACTCCCACAATTGTTAAATCCATAGTTAACCACTTCATGTCCTACTCTATTTTTTTAATTGACTACATCCATGTGTGAGAGGACACCCTGCTTTGTATGTGATGACTGAACGAAGGTTGCCAAGTTAACTAGCCAACTTTTCACTTACAAACCAACTACCTCATAACCTTTATAACTTTTGATCAAATGATGCATATGAGTGAGTGAGCAGGATACTTACATGTGGTCTCGATGCCATGTTGCTGTTTGTTGAGGATCAAAGGTGTTGCATTGTTCATTTGCTGCATGGTCATTCTTCTTCTTCCTCTACTGCCTGCTGATGGTTTATTGGCTTTTGCAAGTGTCTGTGACTAAAGATCTGATGATGATGCTGCTGTGGAGCTCCTTGATCATCCTAGTGAATACTTTGTAGTTGATGTTTGATATTCTATGGGATAGGGTGATGGTAATGGTTAAGGTTATTGGTTAGATCGTGTCTAGTATGAATTTTGAGGACCTAACCAATCTACCATTCAGGGGATCCTGTAGAAAACACAATCTTTACCTGAATTGAAGCAATGAAGTGAAAAACAATGGAATTGATGGAGGGTTGCATGGTAAGGAGTGGAGGAGATGAATATATGTGAGGCAGGGTTCCCTTTGGATCTTCTCTTTGCTCCTTGATTTTCTTTCTCACCCACCTACAAATACAAATTATGTATTTTTTCTTTTCTTTCTTTTATTATTATATTTTTTGAAAAACACCTTGCCTCAGAGAGGTTTTCACCCTAGATATCTTCCCTGGGCACCTCAAGGAAGGTTTTCACCCAGGGATCCTCTTATTATTTTTCATTTTTTCTCATCCTTGGGCCACCTCACAAGGTTTTCAACCCAAAAAGATGGGAATCAGGTGTCTCATGGAGATTTTCACCTGAATCCTTATTCTTTTTTCTCTTTTTCAGTGCCCTGATGAGGGAGGAGCTGGAACTTGCTCCACCATCATCACTGTCTTATTGATATTGTCAATGACTCTTGTTTTGATAAACGCCTCTTGTACATTTTCAATCGATGTCCATTAACTAGAAATGGAATGGCTTCTTCATCTATAGTTCTAATTTGCATTGAACCATTGTCATGGCATCTTTCCACCACATAAGGTCCGAGCCATCTTGTCTTTAGCTTGCCCTTGAAGTCTTTATAGCTATAATCATATAACAATGCCCAGTCTCCCTCTTGAAATTGCTTCTCCTTAATATGTTTTTCATGCTAGATCTTCCTCTAAAGTTGAACTATCTTTGTATGTAAGATGGCCTACATTCTGAATTCATCCAAGCCATTCAAATGGAACAATCTTTCCTTTTGTGCATGACTGAGATCCAAATCTAGTTGGGCTTGTGAAGTAGGAAAGTGTTCCCTCTGCAGATGGAGGCAACCCCTCTAGCCCTAGAGTGGGTCTAGTCACAGCAAAGACAAAACAACAATTGGTTCCCTTAAATAGTCATCGTTGGAGGCCTACCTCAAACCGGTGGCTGATGCAGTTCCATTGTGTTGCTCCAGCTTCCGTTTCCTTCTCCTTAATGAGCAATCAACCTGAAACACCACAAGAAAACAACAGAGCACGTAACCGAGAACAACAATGATCTATTTACTCATAAAGTAAATAAATCATGAGCTATCAAGTAAATTACATACAAGACATAGGAAATCATCATTGATTGTATTAATAATAAATAAAGAGCAAAGATTACAACCAAGTCTTGACGTCGCAAGCCTTCTCGAAGGGTCCAGTCAGTATGTTTCTTCAAGCATTCACTCTTCAAGAATGGGTCTCCCAAACAAACAACATCTCTCCCTCACTTACAAGCTCTGATACAAAGTTAAGGGCACTCCACAACCTCTTACAAACTATTAATGATCCCACACTTGTCACACTCACACCAAAGCTATCTACTAAACTCAAAAGTACTAGCAGCACTGTCCAACCAAAAGAACCAGCAGATCATAGCAATGGTGAGTGATTTTATAGGAGAAAGAGTCTCCATGAAATGAGGGAGAAGGAGCTCATCCTCAAGGAAGGTAGCACAAAAGACAGAACTACCATTCCAGAGGGAGAAGGGTGACCCAAATTGACCCAACAACCAGGTTTAGAGACATCTAGAAGGCCGACTGTTAGAACAAACTCGCCCAATCTAGATCACCACTAGCTGAAACTAAGTCTCCATGACGGCATCACTAGGAGGCAATGCATGTTGACCCATCATCGCAATATATAGCTAATAGCCTCACACTAGGCCTAGAAATTCGACCGTCGCGGGAAACAGATGTACACCTATGACGGGGTCGCAATGAGACCATTTATGACAGGGGATCGTTGTGTATATTAAGGGTTTACTCACGACGAGGCAGAAACTTAGGGAATGAGGGTCAACCTGCAGCATCAGAGAGCATTTGCTTAATCTTCTTACATTGGTGGGAAGATATGAGCATGTTTTATTTGACACATGACATAATAGAGGGACTGAGATGAGGATAGTGACAAATTACTGTGTAACAGATGCCCCCTAAAGCATGAAGCCCGAGAGAGTGGGAGGGGTGAAATGCTTTACGAAACTATCTGAACTGGAATACTGCCTCAAAGATCCTGCAGGCGTAAGTAGAATTGATATCTCTGATAGTGAAATACATGTAGTCTAGGCATGGGCGCAACCATCCAAAAGACATATGAAACTAGGTCTGTGGTATGGACGCAGTCACCCAGTTGACAAGACCATGATAATGATAAAGGTATGGTCGCAGCCATCCATGAAGACTCAGGTATGGTCGTAGCCATCCATCAAAGAGTCATGTATGTAATTACGAACCAATCCACGCAACCTGAACATATGTAATCTTAGTTCGGGGTCTTGAAACCCAACCGATCATATTACAAATTCTAGCATGTGAACATATGTGCTGAGGTCGAGCATGAAAGAAAGTCGCTTGAGTACTGGTCAATGATGAAAACCGTTAACAAGTGCGAGAGAAACCACCAATAATGCCAATAGCCCTCAAGGTACTGTCTAGTACAATCCATTAAGTGTGAAAAATGAGCTGAAGTCAAACCCTCGTGGAATCACCCAATCGAAGACCAATTATGAAATTATATCGTTAGGTGTGAAGAACTTGCCATTGAGACATGCAAGCTCCAAGATACCAAAAGGGATCTCTAGACCAATCTCTTGGATAATGAGCTGATGTCGATAGGAGACGATCTGTCGTAGGAGGACCATAATGTTTCCCCCACCAATGAAACGAGATAAGGAACAAGTGGTAGATGGTAAAATAGAGTATCATAGGAGGAGATAAGGGTGTGAACTGCAGAAGGATTATACTCTTGAACATATCGGTGACACGACTCCAGAATGTGGCAACATTTTGGTACCAAGGGATCAAAGGCTTGATGGAGACAACATGGATCAGATGGAATGAGGCAAAATGGTAACCCAAAACCCCAAAAAAGCCAAATGAAAATGTGCGGAGATCCCAACCCGACAAGAAGCAAAAAGTGTCGATGTTTCATAACCAATATCGAACTCGAAATGACAAAAGTTCGGCGATCTTTTCACATCTATACGGTCAAAAAAGAGCTCAAATTGGACCGCCCTTTATTTCGTTTAACGAGTCAAAAAGAAAACTCGGCAATCTTTTCGTCTTTTGAGTTGAAAAAGAACTTAAAGAGGGCTTTTGAAAAATATGGACCAAGTGTATACGAATCATGACACGTGCTTGCCATCTCTGTTTCTGCACAAAAACACCACATCATAAGATCCATTCGACATAATTACATTATATATGTGGAAATTTGGTTAAAAACTTAAAACCCTAATCAAAACTCCAAACTAAACGAAAAAACCCTAAACCCTATAGCATAAAACTCTAATTTTTAGAAAAACACTATAAAAAGGAGGGTATGGTAATTTCATTTTTACATTTACCTTGTGAGTTTTTACCTTTGGTGTTTTGGTCTACAAACCTAAGCAAAGTTCCGAGCTCAATTCCATCACCAGATATCCACGATTTTGCCCAAGACCTTTACTAAGTAAGTAATCTTACCTTTGCAATGCATTTCAATGGTTTTTTCGTTCAATTTGATGTTGGATAGGTGGTTTATGGTGGATTGTAAAATCCAAATCTGCCTCTCGATCATTGCGGAATATCCACTCGAGCTAGCGACGGCCGAGCGTGATAACACGTACCACCCATCGAGATCATCGTGAGAGAGATATGTACACTCACGACGATCACGGGAAAGATGAACAGCTGACCTCGAGCCATCGCTGCTATTTCAAAAACAGCCGCGATGGCACTGTAAAGTTAAAAAAATTTATAATTGATGCAATTAAGCTCATGAAAAGGGCTCTAATCATTTTTTCTTTTGACGCAGGGCAACATGGCATTCGTGTGGCAAGAAAGAACCCATGATATCAATGACGAACAGGAATTTAACAATCCCGGGTGTAGGAGAGCCCTACTTGAATGTGGATTGTTGAAATTCTTCCTCACTCCACATATTCGAGCACAACCTGATTTGCTAGAGCTGTTAATCCACTCTTGGAACCTGACAGACAGGAAGTTCATCATCTGGGGAAAAGATATTGAATTTGATGCTACGGATATATATTTTTTCACTGGATTGTCTCGTCACGGTGAGAAGCTGATCTTAGAGGGTCAATGGGTCACCAAGGAGACCCTAGATATGTTGATAGCACGGGTGTGCCTAGGGACACGCAAATCAACCACCAATGGGAAACTACAGATCCCGACAGTGGAGGACTTGACTCTTCACTCAGCATTGTTCATGGTCATGAGAACGGTGAGCTCTCAAGCCCAACATGAGGCAACAAAGACTAATCTTCAACTAGGTATTGATTTCCTTAACCCAACCATGTATAACTGTGCCAAAGCAGTGGTTGTTAACATGAAGAGGAAGCTTACAAAGTGCCGACGAGGGGAGACGAAGCAGTTTGGATACGGATCCATTCTGATCCTACTCATGTTGGAGCAGGTGTTATCCTTTCAGCTGCAGGACATGGATCTATATGTGCCTAGGCCACGAGAGACCTGCATCACTCACTGGGCACATGTTATGCGCGAGGGGGTGGCGGTCGAATGATATCATGGGGGATGTTGTTTCGAGAGTGGCTAGACCGTCAAAAGATCATAGTCGAGGATTGGCCATATACAGGCATAGATTTCTGCGGAGACCTCGACATGCTGCTTCCAGCTGGCGAGCAGTGGGACGAGGGAGGTAAAACACTTGATCAAAACACCACACTATTTATGTGTTTTGTTTTTTATAATGTTTTTGGATTTTATCATGTGTATGTCTTAATGATGTATCTTATGTTACTTGCAGATGTGGGACCAGAGAGGCTAGTAGGACTAGCTCCTGAGGCACGGAGGGACCCACAGAGCAACAGAGAGCTGGCCCTGCTTCATCCTAGCGGCAATGCAGTGGAGGAGATAACCTGTAACCTTGAGGGCTTGACTGATGGGATCCTAGACTATAAGGGGATCAAGGAGGTCCCAGTAGAGTACCAGAGACACACAGTCAGAGTGGCACCTAGGGTACATAGACTCTTGAGATGAGTTGTGCAGGCAGTGGTTTGCTATAGAGAGCAGAACCCACCACAGTAGACACCTAGGCTTTACTTTCTATTGATTTTTGAGAGACGTGTCTCGGATGTATTGGACACAAACTCTATTTTTGACATACACACTTATTTTTTGTGCACCACAATATATATATATATATATATATATATATACATACATATGCTATCTAAGGTTTATTATTATGTCTAAATGCTTCTATACAATGTTTGATTAGATGTTGCATAAATGTCTGTCTAATACATGATTTTCTACTGCATCAGTTAATGTGTTTAATATTCTTAGAATATTTTGATATGTAATAAAATCAAAATTTCTTTCCAATAATTTAACACGTAAATACAACCTTAAAATATGATGATATATGATGGAATAATGCCCGTTAAGTTGGTGGACAACAAGTTGAGAATCCAGATTCACAACCAATGCATGAATATCGAGGTAACAAGTCTTGGTCATGTTAGTGTCAGTCTTTGCAGCCTTCCTCCAGTGATCAAACATGCTTTTACAAAGTGATTTTAATGTTTCAAGGTCAAATTTTGTCATTTCAGTGAGTCTTCAAGTAAAATTTGGTCACTAGGTATTAGGTCTAGGGTTTGCTTTTACTCCTGTCAAAATTGTCCAAATGTCATTCCATGTCATCATTCAGCTGAGTGTACCATCATTCAGAGGTTGTCATCATCATGTCAGGTTTCAATGGGTCATTTTACACCTTGTTCATGCTTCAGTTGCGCCTAGGTAAGTTTCATTTCTCTCTCTTAGGGTTTTGAAAGAAAATTCTCTTGGATGGTCAAATCATCAACAAAACTTGTATCCTGATATTCATACACCTTCCCCTATCCTTAATGTACCTTATTAAACACTTCCCATCACTGATATCCCTCAAATTCCTCATTTTCCCACAAACCATAGTTTCTTGCTATAATTTGACAAATTTCTAAGCTAGGACTGTGTTTATCCCTTTTTAACCCCTTCCCCTCACTCAATCTTTTAAATTCCACTT
>Ga0115851_101479_pt2 | contig 12156 bp, 12 predicted proteins | sample InSIn2gowninarea_FD_83865 | JGI IMG/M metagenome (GOLD analysis project Ga0115851, IMG submission 83865)
TGGACATGGATCAAGTCCTATTGGTTTAGTTGGATTCATGAAGGAAAGTCGTGGTCAAACGGTGGCCAAACAAAGGAGTCCTATGGCAACAGGTCTCTGTTTTTCAACATGTGAAGGGTCCGAGGTCGTTCCTAGATCTCTGGGTTCATTTTCACAGCTGTAGAATGCCCCCACGATGCAAATTCAACATCCATATTTTGATAGATTGAATGATCTCGGCAACCATCATGCTAAACCCATGGATGCTGTCTTTTTATGTGTCCTCTGTTGAAGGTGTTTCTCCTCCTAAATCGATGAAGTGGGGCCCTTTAGTTTGTACTTTCCTCAGTTTTCCTTTAAGTCTGGAGCTCCTCCTTAAATTTTTTGAGCTAGTGTGTTCCTTCTCCACACTATGTTTTTCTTTCCCTTTCCTCTTTGCTGCAACTAATTGTTCCTGAAGATAAACTAGTCTTTCAGAAAGTATTTGGTGGTCCTCTTCTGAGGAAGGTTCTGGGGTTTGATAGACAACTTCAATGTTTCCTTTCCCCTTTAATTTTCTTTGCTTCCTATCCTCAGTTCTTTCCTTTCTACTTTCTGGAAGCTTTTCTTCCTTATTAGTTTCTTTAACTATGTTAATAGGAGTGTCCTAAATTCTCACACTTGTTTTCTTTCTCCTACTTTTCCTTGCTGAGCTGCTCTCGTGTGTTTTAGGTGGATCTTGAAAGAAGTTTCAAACCAAAAATTGTTCCCAGGTGTCCTTCTTTTCCTTTAACTGTTTTTCTATCAAAATTTTCACAAGGCCGTGATAGTATAGGTGGGATTCTATGTCCTTCAGATTCTTTTGGATAGTTATGGACATCTTTTTCAGACTATTCAATAAAAAGTAGGGCAAATTGATAGTTTGATTTTCTAGAAAATTCATTAGCAACTAGGTGTGGTACATATACATGGACCCGAACCATCCCTCACATGTAATAAACTTCTGGATTATCAATAATAGACTGGCCCACTTTTCTTCTAAATCAAAGACAGGGATACCACGTTTGAAAATGGTTATATCCATACCTGGATTCATAGGATAACCCTCCAGGCCCCTTCGTAAAAGATTTTGTTTTTGAACCACCGTTCCCCCTCCTGTGGAAGTTCCATTGCTGCAACGATAGATGCCTCTATGACTGAAAATTTAAGGTCTCCAACCTCAACTTCCACACCATTAAAAGACCTCGCAAAAGTCTTCGTAATTTCTTTGTTGTAGCCTCTAAATTTTTGGATGAACCGTAGCCACCGTGCCTTCCTTAGTATGTTTTTCAATTGGGGATACCCCTCCATTAATTTGGGCCCTTCCGGTTCTGCTCTTAACAAAAGACCCATTCCTACCTCTTGCCTTAAAATATGTCTGAGTGAATGATGGATTGATGGAGGTGAAACAGCTGTGTTAGCGGGGGATGGCAAAGGTTTGTGGAGAAAAAACAATAATCATAAACGAAAGAGCAGAAAACAGGTAATGAGAATGAGCTCGCGGGAGTGTAAACAAGCTGAAAATAACAAGCGGGATAGTATGGGAATAGAGTGAGCTTAGCTTCTGAGATAGACGACTGCGAAATAAGCGTGAGAACGTTCTCAAAATGGTTGCAGAATGTGCGGCAGGACAGAGCCATGATCAAATAGATCACGTCCTCATAATTACCCAGTTTAGCAGGTGGAATGCCAATGTACAAATAAACACGAGTTAAATTCGAAGGCAGATCATGAGGCCGTTAAAAATTAATGGAAGGTTCGTGGAGAAATCATGTAAAGGTCATGGAGCGGTTATGGAAGCTATCAAAGGCTAATCATTACATATAATGGAGCCATGATTTCATAACTATATAGAATGTGCTTTTTAAAAATGATATTTCAAATAAATCTTGCTCATACCTTGGAATTTTTGCCACTTTCATCCATTATCCTTTGATTAGCTGCTTCCTGTTGGTGCTTTAGGTGCTTTGTATCTTCAAAATATTTTCCCTTGTCATACCTACACTTGGTTCTCATCATTATTTGGCTAACATCTGACTGTTAGTGCGAAATAACAGAGTGTTAGCTACGGAATCAATCAACTAGCTATGGAATCAATTTCTAGCTGCGGAAATTGAATTTAGCTACAAAAACTGACACATTGAACATATGATTGAATGGAGATGGATGGAAATGAATGATGATTGAGTGAATGATATATGAAAACTGGTCATGAAGGGAATTTTATTGGCGAAATGAGATGATGAAATGAAATGAAATGAAATGAAGTGAGTGAAATGAAGTGAAATGACATGAAACTATGAATACAATGAGGAAAGTGTTTTTTTTTTTTTTTTTGGAAAATATAGGGCATCAAGAGTTCCTAATTTTTGCCCTATATTTTTTGTATAAGACTGCCAATCAATGATTGTTTTTTAGGCTTATACACATTTCTTTTTTTTAAAGAACAGAAAAGAACAAAGACTAGGCTGGTGGAGAAGAAGGATTCTTCTTCACCAGCCTTATTGCAGAACTATCTTGAAAGATTTTGACAAATTCCTGTTTTGAGAGTGGCTTATGATAGATCTTTAATCTATGGCCATTCATAATAAGAGGAGTTTGATGTTCATCAATGGTTTTGATTCTTACCACTCCATTGCCAAAGATTTTGTTAATCTCATATGGCCCAAGCCAATGAGTCTGAAATTTTCCTTTGAAATATTTAAACTTGGAATCAAATAGCACTGCCCAATCTCCTTCTTGAAACTTTTTCTCCTTGATGTATTTGTCATGCCACTTAGCTCTTTGATATTGAACTAGATCAGTTATTAGGATTGCTTCTTGTCTGATCTCATCTAGCTCATTCAACTGCTCCATTCTATGCTTTTGGGCTTCTGATAGTTCCATTCCCAACTGAATTGCCATCTTGAAAGTTTTGATTTGGAACTCAATTGGGAGCAGGACTTCTTTCCCATAAACAAGTTCGTAGGGAGAATGTCCTATTGTATTCCTACATGTAGTTCTGTAGGCCCATAAGGCTTCAGGAAGCCTTTATGCCCAATCTCTTCTGTGCAGATGAATAGTCTTGGTAATGATGCCTTCAAGAACTTTATTTGTAGACTCCACTTGACCATTTACTTGCAGATGGTAAGGAGTAGATTTTTTGTGCTTGACCTTGTACTCTTCCATCAGCTTCTCCACCAGTTTGGATGTGAATTGTCATCCTTGATCTATCACAATTTCTCTTGGAACACCAAAGCAAGTAAAAATATCCTCATAAAGAAAACTAACAACTGCATGCTCAGTAGCAGAAAATAATGCTTTAGCTTCTACCCATTTAGTGACATAATCAGTACATACCAATATATTCTTTCTTTGTTTAGATGGTGGGTTAATAGGTCCAATAAAATCTAAAGCCCATTTTTCAAAGGGTTTGATGAGTACCTGTGGCTGCAATGGAATTTCATTTGAAAGGGTAGGTTTCCCTACTCTTTGGTAGCTATCACACCTTTTGACATATTGTTTTGCATCTTTGAAGAGAGATGGCCAATAATATCCTAAAGAGAGGATTTTATAGACTGTCCTTTTGTCAGCAAAGTGTCTGCTGCATGGTTCATCATGGCATGCTTTGAGAATATCAAGCATTTCATCTTCTCTAACACATCTCTTGATCACAAAGTCTGGCCCTGTTTTAAACAATTCATTAGAAATCCATTAATATTTTGAACTCTCCTAAATATTCTTTCTTCTTTCACCAAGAAATAAATGTGGAGGTAGTTTCCCTGTAACCAAATAGTTAGCTATATATACATACCAAGGAGTCTTAGTAGTTACTGCAAATAAATATTCATCAGGAAACTTGTCCTCTACAGGAGAATCTTCTTTAGTATTCTGAATCCTAGACAAGAAATCAGCTACTGTGTTTTGTTTCCTTGGTATATCTAATACAGTAATATTGAATTCTTGTAAAAGTAAGAGCCACCTTGTAACTCTACCATTAGTAATGGGTTTGTTCATTAGATATCTAATTGCAAAATGATCAGTATGAATAAAAGTTTCATAGCCTGTTATATAATGTCTAAACTTATTGATTGCATGAATAATAACTAAGAACTCTTTTTCAGTCACAGTATAGTTCAACTCTGTAGGAGTTAAATTTTTACTGGTATAGTAAATGGCATAAGGAACTAAATATTTTTGTCCCAATACAGCCCCTAGAGTTGTCTCTGAAGCATCTGTAGAAATATGGAAAGGAAGTTTCCAATTTGGTCCTCTCAAGATAGGCGCTTCAGATATTCTTGTTTTCAAAGTTTCAAATGCTGATTGGCAATTAGGACCCCATTTGAATTCACAGTCTTTTATAAGAAGTTTGAAGAGTGGAGATGCTATTTTAGTGAAGTTTTCTATAAATCTTCTATAATATCCCGTGAATCCCAAAAAACTTCTAACATCTTTTTGACAACTTGGAATAGGCAACTTGGAGATGACTTCAACTTTTGATCTATCAACTTTAATCCCATCCCCTGAAATATGATGTCCCAAAACAATACCTTCAGTAAACATCATAAAGCATTTTTCATGGCTTAGTGAAAGGTTTGTTTCTTTACACCTTATAAGGACTTTTTCTAAATTTTCTAATGCCTCTTCAAACGAATCACCACAAACTATAAAATCATCCATATAAACCTCTACACAATCATGGATTAGATCAGAAAAAATTCCTAGTACTGCTCTTTGGAATGTTGCAGGTGCATTACATAATCCAAAAGGAAGCACTTGATAAGAAAAAGTTCCCCATGGACAGATAAATGTGGTCTTCTCCTGATCTTCAGGTGCTACCTGAATTTGATTATAACCACTAAAACCATCCAGAAATGAAAAGTACTTTTTGCCTGTTAATGTATCTAATACTTGATCGATAAAGGGCAAGGGAAAGTGATACTTCAAAGTTGCTTTGTTAAATTCCCTGTAATCAATGCATACCCTCCATTTACCATTCTTTTTGGGTACTATGACCAAAGAAGAAACCCATCAGCTATCTGAAATTGGGTAAATGAAATTTACATTGAGTAGTTTTTGGAGCTCTTCTTTCACTATCTCCCTAAGATTTGGATTCATCCTTCTTTGAGGTTGTTTGATTGGTCTATTATTTTCCTCGATATAGATATGATGGATGTAAGTCTTAGGATCAATACCTTTTATATCAGTATACTCCCATGCAAATGCAGTAGAATGTTTTTGCAAGATTTTGGTTAGCTCTTCCTGTTGTGACTTTTCCAAATTTGTGTTGATATTCAATGTTTTACTGGCAAAATCTCAATGGTAGAGCTACCAAACTCTTCCATAGAGTAAAGAGACATTTGTCTTGATGATAGCTATTCAATATCAGAACCTAGCTGAAATTGTGTCTGGTCATATTCTAAAGATGTTTCAAAATTTTCTAATGTGTTAAAAATTTGACTATCTTCACTAATTTTAGAAATAGTAAAGACAGGTTGTATAATATCTTCATCATCGACCCATTCATTGTCTCCTACTTCTATAATTTACTTTGTTGGAGGATACAAATTGAATTTCTTTGTTGAACTACCATCAGAAATGTACATATCTCCAGATCTACAACTAATGAAAGCACCAGTTGTGGCTAGCCAAGGTCTTCCTAAGATGAGTGGATGTCCTCCTAGATTACTCTTGGGAGTCAGAATCATGAAATATACTGGATACTCCCAAGAATCTAAGGAGACTAAAATATCTTCTAGTACATCCTCTGGTTTGATTATTGATCTATCTGCAGGTTGCAGTAAGGTGGGTGTAAAAAGAAGATTAGGAAGTTTAAGCTATTCCATAGTATGTCTACTCATAATGTTGATAGCAGCCCCTAACTCAATCAAAGTGTTTGAAATTTCTATCCCATTTATATGTGTCTTGACGATTAGACTACCTGGATCTACATACTTCTGCATGGTGATTTTTCCCATCATGATATTTGCAATTTTTCCTACTAGGTGGATTCTTCTTGTATCTTTTGGTTTCCTTCCTGGTCTTTTAAGACTCAACTCCTTTATTGTTTTTGCTAGAATAGGAATCTCTCGAATGGCTTGTAACAAGGTAATCTTGATACAGACATTCTTCAATTCATCTAGAAAATCATAGTCAGGCAACAGGATTTGTTTTTCCACCCCTTTGTTAATTTGTAATCTTTCACGGAAAGGAGGCGTGGATGAAGATGCAAGTTTCTCAACTATAGGAGTTGTGGGGGTTGACTCTTTTTCTTTTTCTTTTTAAATGATTGGGTTTTGAAGAGATGCTTCCTTAGAACCTTTATTGACTTTAAGAGAATCCTCCTCAAAAGTACCTTGCCCTTGAACATCTATAGAAGGTTTTTATAAAACTCTACCAGATATGAGTTGAACATCATTAAGAGGAACAATCATATAGGTAGGAAATTGTTGTCCTTCTACCATGTAAGCGTTCTGAGGATTTTTGTTGTTGGGATTTGGCAATGGTTGGGCTGGTAGTTGATTTGTTTTTTGTTGAAATGGAAGCAAGAGTTGAGAATTTGGATTTTGTTGAGAAGGTTTTTGTTGTGGGAATGGTAATCAAAGTTGTGGGTTTTGATTTGGAATTGGTGGATTTTGTTGATTTGGAAAAGATGGAGGATATTGATAAAATTGAGAAAATCTCCCATAAGGATTTTACATCCCTTGTGGCCATGATTGGTATGGATTTTGAGATTGGGGCCAAGGTTTTTGCCAAGAATTCCAATTTGGTGGGAGCTGAAAGTTCACAGGATTGTTAAATCCCTGATTCTGTTACCCCTGCCATGGTCTTCTTGAAACAAAACAAAGGGACTCTACTAAATATGGATCTTCCTGAAAGACAGCTTTGAGCCTAGGAATTGAAGGAAAATCCTTGGTCTCATGGCTTTCTGAGAAAATCATACATGTTTCTACAAATTTTGCATCCAAGGGGCATTCCCTTAGAGCATGTTTCTTTCTACATTTTGGACAAAATATGGCCAAGGCATCAGCTTATGCTTTCTACTTGTTTTGTATTTTAAGGGTGTCTAGTTGTTCACTAAGGCTCCCTAGAATATCAGTTTTGAACTCATCAAGCATATTGCCAATCTCTGCCCTACTTATTGATCCAGTTGCAGATTTGTTTTCTCTAATAAGAGAAGGATCTCTCGGCCCTTTCCCAGTTTTAGATTTTCCCCTTGAGAGATGGACACATAGTTTTGCTATGTCATGAAGTGGAAGTTGAGAAATATCTCCCTTCCCCATCATGTTTAAAATATCTATCCATTCTTCTCTAATGGCTTTCAGTAGAAGGGCCTTCAAGGTTTCCTCATCTAAATTACTCATTTTTTCTCTCTTTAAGTTGTATTGAAATATTTCGAGTAAATCCTCCAAGTTTTCATCTTCTTTTTGCATCATCTTGAATACCTCATCCTTATGATTGGTGGGCATACAATAATCCAGGTATCTATCCAAAAATGTTTGTTTCATATCATTTCAAGTCCTAATAGATTGAGCGACTAATCCCATGAACCATTTCAAAGTAGCTCCTTTCAATGTTGAAGGAAACAGTTTGAGTTTTTGAGAGTCTTCCATATAGTCATAGGTTTAGCACAAGACTTCAAACTCAAATAGAAATGTTTCAGGATCCTCACTTCACAATCCATAAAAGTTTGGGAGGACAGATGGTGAAATGTTTTTCATTATTGTATGAGTTTCCTCATCGGCTATAGGAAATCCAAATGAGTTATCTCCATCCCTATTTCCCCCATTGTTACCTCTACCTCCTCCATTGTTTCCTCTTCCTCTACCTTGACCCCCTCGTCCAAATCCATTTACTACTTCCTCTGTCATGATAGTTTCCTTAGAGTCCTCAGAGTCCTCTGGTTCTTCTATTAATGGTGAATGAGGAAGAGATTATCTCTCTTCTTCTTCAGGTGATTCTACTTCTTTGATTACAATACGTTCCCCTGTGGAAGTGAAGAAAGGTTCTTCTCCTAGATCAGATTTATTGGATAGTATGGGAGAGTCTCCTAATTCGGCTGATGCCCCTTGAATTCCAGGAATCCTAAGGCTGGGAGTATGAGTCAGAGATAATGGAGGTGTATCATGTCTATGCCTTGAAGTAGATGGAGTTGTGAAAATCAAACTTTTGGCCCTAGCTATAAACCTTCCCCTAGAATTTCTTGCTCTATGCATGTCATTTTTTATTTTATTTTTTATTTTTTTAAGTTGGGCTAATAATTCTCTTTCTAATCTTCCAGGTCACACTAGGTGCAAGAAGAGAGCATAATCAAGAAATTATTGAACTAATAACTCTCTTTTATGATCCTCCAGATCACACTAGGTGCAAGAGGAGAGCATACTTCAAGAAGTTATCAAATTTCCCTTCTTTCTTTTTTTAAGAGATCGGCTACCCAGTTACACTTCGCCGGCAATGACGCCAAAATGTTTAGTCAATTTAGTATGTCCTAAATTGCTAAATTAATTATCAATCCGGGAGTCGTAAACTGATGAAGTGTGATGCACTATATGTGCAAGACAACCTCTTTCTTACTTTTAATCAATTTTATCTTGTTTTTGGGGGTTTTATCTTGGCTTTTCTCCTAATGCAAATGATAATCCTATTCCTAAGTTTTAAGAATACTTTAGAAGGCAGGTTTGGGTATAGATTTTAAGGCAATTGTGTCCTTTATGATGACTTCCAGAACTTAACACTTCAGAAGGTCTTAAAACATACTAGTGATGAAATCAATACTTGAACAAGAATGTAAATGTGCAGCTTAAACAAGAATGTAAATGTGCAACTACTTGAATCAAAGAAATGATGAACTACTGATCATGAAATCTCCATCTCTGCTGGTTATCTAAATACAAAAATAAAAGTTAAGCTATTGCACTCAAACAAATCAAAAATTGCAAACCAATAAAAGTAAAATAAATTCACTTCATTTATAATCTGATAGCTTGCCAAGTAGTCTAAGCTATGGCTCTGGAGATAACGTCAATAATATGAGGAATTGATATCTAATTGCAGAAAAATAAAGTTAAAATCAAATCACATCATTCATAGTCTGATAGCTTGCCAAGTAGTCTAAGCTATGGCTCTGGAGATAACGTCAATGATATGAGGAATTTGATATATAATTGTAGAAAAATAAAGCTAAAATCAAATCACATCATTCATAGTTCTATAGCTCACCAAGTAGTCTAAGCTATGGCTCTAGAGATAACGTCAATGATATGAGGAATTTGATATCTAAACTAACTGGCAAAGTAAATGAATAAAACTAAAATCAAAGCATAACAGAAATTGAAAAGCTAAGAAAAACAAAGTCAGCAGAGAAGCTAATCTCATGTCACTAGTTATTGTAAAAATTGTGTGAAAATGGTCAGGCCTAACCTACCCTGAAACACACATTGATCAGTGTTAGCAACAATATACAATACTTGAAAAATCATGTACAAAACTGTAATGTTAACACCATGATTATCTTACGAAATATACACAGGCGAACGAATTATGAAATATGTACAATAGAAGTAAGGAAACAATACATAAAACTGTACAACAATAAAGAAAACAAAACCTCGGCATGCAGGGGCCCTCTACACGACCTTGGTCAACACGTTATCAGTTTGGAATTACGCTCACACAATCATATAAAACAGAGTCTTGATATATTGCAAAACAGAGGAAGACTCCTCTCGTTACAACAGCAGGACCAGTTCACGGCACAGTACAATGACTAACAGAAAAACAACATCAAAAACTAACTCTACATGCATTTGCAAATGCGTTATTTATAAGGAAAAATACATAATTGTTTTCTCATGAAACACCTTCAACAGAGGACACATAAAAAGATAGCATCCGTGGGTTTAACATGATGGTTGTTGAGATCATTCAATCTATCAAAAGATGGCTGTTTGATTTGCATCGTGAAGGTAGTCTACAGCTGTCAAAATGAACCCAAAGGTCTAGGAACAGCCTCAGACCCTTCACATGTTGAAAAACAGAGACCTGTTGCCATAAGACTCCTTTTTTTGACTACCATTTGACCACTTCTTTCCTTCATGAATCCAGCTAAACCAATAGGATCTGATCCATGTCTAGATCATTCCTGGACTACCCATGTGCCTTGTTTTGCTTGATGACACATGTAATATAGAGATCAACAAAAACAGCTGCGAAAAGTTGAATCAGTTGCGGAAAGTGGCTGCATTCCGTAGCTAACGAGCAAAATCTAATTCAAATAGCAAACATAAAAACATATTTAGAAAACCACTTAAATGCTCTTTTAGAATCAATATGCAATGATCTCTGATAGCTTATGAGGTATTGGTAAGGGGAAAACGTCTAGGAAAATGTCTAGGAGAGATGTAGTTTCAGAGCTCAACAATCGTATTGTAGGTCAAAACACCAAATCTAAATTGCATTCACCAACATATCAGAAAACACTTTTAGAGTAGCTATGGCCATGTTCAACTTTTCAAAAACCTTTAATAAAGTATGATACCCTTCACAATTTAGTTTAAAATGCTTCTTATGGATTTGATCGAGTGTCTCCATGACATTTCCCAATATCATCCTCTTCCTCATAGAAATTTATCATAGTAATTCTCATATTCTTTGTTGTGCCCTAAAGTTGCTTAGATATTAGCAAATTTATAATGGAAACATATGACTCTACATTGTGTCTATATTATGGGCAATATTCAATTCAATGAAAAGATCCATAGTAGAATATTTTTGAAAAGGTTATGTAGAAATTATCAGGTATTATGTAGAAAAGTATTTTTGGACCTAGAAAACCCTCAAAATTTAGTGTTATACTTTTCTTGGCATCAATACATAACATTTTTCCAAACTTCAGGTTGAATGAAGAGTTGTTGAAAACCAAAATTCATGTAACATGTTGCACCTCCATTCTTAAGACCAACATAGTCACCTACTATCTTTTTCCCATAAGATAACAATTGTTCCCAATCAACTAAGTCATCTGTAAAGTGTATTTTGACCAACAGTTCAACAAGATCATGGAGGCCTTCTATATGAGTTAGTAAACAGATCAATAACTGGAATCCCTTGCCATGGCTTGCTTATGTAACACATTTTGATTAAAGCACCCTATCACTTTCCAGATATATATAACGAAAACATATATTCGTATATGTATTTTGAACAAAAAACAAAATATATGAATCATTATCTCTCTCTCTCTCTCTCTCTCTCTCTCTATCTATCTATATATATGTGTGTGTGTGCGTGTGCTTCCAAATTTCTACTCAATTGTGCCACCATTATCAGGGGATTTTAACCTCGCTTGAACTTGAGAGCTAATAGTACATTTGGAGTTGAAGATAATCCTAGAATTGAGAAAAATAGAGATGAAACCCATAGAAAAGGACTTGGAGTTAGGGGAAAGAATGGTTCAATTTTTCATGCCAACTAGAATATATCAGTATAGGATCATTTTTCAATCATCCTATCACTTCCAAAATGAGTACTCTTCCATGTTTCATTGCATTCATGATCAAAGAGTAAACAAAAGTCAAATTTGCTTCTCCAAAGTATCTAGTCACTACTTGAACTCGTGACCCAATTCTAGTCTTGCTTCTTGTTTTTCTGTGAAGATAACCTCTAGCTGAAGGACGTTATTGCCTAGGACATCCACAAACTAGTGGAAACTTTAAAAATATTGTTAAATATTATTTAAATGTGCCTAGAGGTGTTATATTTTATTCTGTAACAAAAACTTAATCTTAGAGATCTTAATACCTAGATTTCCCTTTAAATTAGTTATTAAATACTTTGAATATTCAGTTGGGAAGAAGAACTGATAAAAAGAATAAGTTTTACAACCCAGGCTTTAAAAGAATACAAATTTAAAACCTTAGGACAGAAAATGTGGAAAGTGAGAAAGAAAGTGCGGAAGCAATGGAGAGCCTATTAAGGTGTCTTTGGTTATACCTCACAGGTATTTTGTGTAACTACTAAAGATACACAAATAAATCTTTAAATTGTTCAAATAAACCTTCTAACATCATAACATGTTTCATAGGAAAGAAAAAACAAAATGGGAACCACATAAAAGAAGGAACATGTACTGCAATATGCCAATGTGTTGAAATCAATCAAGTGATTTTATTAATCTCTCCA
>Ga0115851_101562_pt1 | contig 12153 bp, 12 predicted proteins | sample InSIn2gowninarea_FD_83865 | JGI IMG/M metagenome (GOLD analysis project Ga0115851, IMG submission 83865)
GAATCATCAGTCTGCTACACAGATGGTTGTTTGTCCTATGTACATGAAAATGAATTTATAAATTTGAGCATGGGAATGCTCACCTCAGCTAGATCATGAAAATATTATGAAGATAATGTGTTTTATTGTATCTTATTACAGGTCACCTTCCAGTTCGAAAAACCTCAGATCCTCATGATAAAGCATTTCACCTAACATCAAAAAGATTTATGACTTCATGCTTTAGGGGGTAATTGTTATAGACATATTTGGGCACTGCAACCCCAAACACATATGTCCATAAAACCAAGGGCTTCCAAGTCCCTAAAAGTGTTCTTTCATACCCTAAAGGAGCAAGGTCAGCTGATTACATAATCTCCCATAAGTTCTCCATGAAAAACTACTCAGAACTGGTCAAAATAGGACCATACAGACTACCCAGTGCTAAGGGTGTGATGCATATCACCTGCCACATGCAAAAAGTGCGATGCATACTAGAATGCCCTTCTGTAGGGTGCAATGAGCGAGAGTAGACAAATGGCAGAAGCAGTTTGCTAAGTGGAGACCCTAAGAATCTTCTAGAAGCTACTCATTTGACACTTGCCTCTCTGAATTCACCCAGGGATGAGTAAGAGATCATGAAATCTCCAAGTGGAACCAAGAACTATCAGAGAGATGACACTAATCAAAATCCCAGAAGCTGGCTCACCCCCTGCAAAAATTTATATATGGATCCCTCATCCCAGAGATCCAAAGGCTGGAATTTTGTAATTTGCAAGGAAGTGCTGTTGGTTTCTCTTTGAAGACATTGTTGGGTGATCTTGCTTTGTATGAGGTGAAGAGGGTTTTCATGCTGGGAGGATGGCGCTGGGTCAGACCAATGGGTTGTAATCCTCTCTTCTACTAATTCTATCAATAAAGCGATTTGAGTTTTCCTCCATATTCTTGTATATCTCTGAATCTTGTATTGATATATGCATTTGTATGGTTAATATACATCTGATCCTATATTGTTTATGATTATAGATCTCTATGCTTTGATGGTATTATGCTGCTTTGACTTTGCAAGTGCTCTTTGAAGTGGGACAAGTAAGGAAGGAGTGGCGAAATCCTGTCAAAGGGGAAAGGAAACAAGCAAGGAGCCAAGCGAAAGACTGAGGTTGGTACTCTCTGCTTCTTTCTCATCTATCTCTCATAAAGGAAAACACAAGTGACTTTAGTTTGTTTGTTTCTAAGATAGCGACCCATCTTAGTGGGACTAGCAGCTCTGAATAGACACTAGTTTTCTCGATAACACCAATGCCTTGAATTCAACAAATTTTGAGAAAATTTTATCCTTCTTCTACATGAAGGAGTTCCAAAATTTTCTAGAGAAATCATAAATAAAAATAACATAGTACTTGTGTTTTGCTATGGTGCCTATAAAAAAGGGTCCACAAACATCATAGTGGACTCACTCCATGACTGCATATGCTCTCCTCTCTCAGCCATTGTTAGGTCCCTATAATACTAGTGTATTCCCCTTATTGTTATTGCTAGTGTAACTCCCTATTGGTATTGTCACTGTAGCCCCATATTGTTATTGTTGTGCCCATGTATCCCCCATGTTGTTATTGTTGTGTCCCATAGAAGCCCACTATTGTTATTTTTGTGCCCTTACATTATTATTGTTATGTAGGCTCTAATTATATTATGACCCCTCAGACTCCTATATATACCAAAGAGGTCTTATCATTTGTATCATCCAAGAATTGTTCATTTATGTCGTTGATCTAACTTTTCTTCTACTTTGTGAGTTGGTTTCATAACATTTGGTATTCGAGCTTGGATTCTAGGGTTTTATTTCTTCAAATAGTACATATTGGAATTTGTGCTATAATTATTTTTCTACAAGGCTTTAGAAGCTGAAATTGCAACCACGTGGAGCATAAAGATTGATCAACTTTGTGTACTTTGCTGTCTTTAGAATTCCATCTCAAATAGGTGACCTAGGGAAAATTGTCATAACTTTATCTCCTAGCATCAGATTTGAATTTCGTAAAAGGTAATTGAAATTGTACAGATTGTATTTTTTCATGTATCATTTTTAGGGCCGAAGGTCGAAACAGTGACACCTGGTACTCTATACACGTTTTCTCTACTGAACTGGTCCATAATCAGGTCATTGTGGGAGAATGGGCATAACTCTTTCTTGAAGAATCCAATCTTAGTATAACTTCTGGGGTTATAAATAATACTCATATTTGTACTACATGGCTGAATTTTAGACCTTGGAGAGCCAAAACTACAAAGATACAATAGTTTCAAAATCAAGCTCCCAAAAGCAAGTGAAAAGGTGTGTAATTTTTAGAATTTGCATAACTTTTGTTTGAAAAATTAGTTTGAAGTGATTCAAAGCACATAGTGAAGAATATATATCTTTATTTCCAATATGCCTCACAGAAAAAATTTGGATACACCCAATAAGTAACCAAAAATATTTAATATGACACATGAATAAGAGGAAGAAATGCAACATGATATATAAAAATTATGAGATCAAATACAACAAGTTTCACTCCCACAACGAGTAACAAAAAATGAATTGGAAGCGATGATGAATGTTAAGATGGATGGTTTAAAAGGGAATATGGATGGTTTAGAATCAAAAATAAAAAGGGAGAAGGTAGGTTTGAAGGATGATTTAGAAACAAAAATGGAAGGTTTGAAGGATGGTTTAAAAGAAGAAATGGAAGGTTTGACAAAATTACTATAATAAATGCTGCCTAATGACGACAAGGTATTCCATGAAACTCACGATGAGAATAAAAGGAATGTTAATCATGAATTTATAAACTCTAATTTTGGGTTGAAGACCAACCACATTCCAAAGATAGATATGAGGAAGTTTGATGGCAAGGATTCGGTAACATGGACACTACATATGGAGCAATGTTTTGGTCTACAAGATGTGCAACACACACAAAAGGTACACATTCCATCTTTATATTTAGAACCCAATTAGTTTTTATGGTATTGATGGCTTAGTTCTCTCAAACCACTTGTCACTTGGTCTTTTTTTACAGAGGAATGATATCACATTATGAGGATATAAAGAACAACACTTTCTTTATGCAATTGATTAATCTCAAACAAAGGTTTCCATGGTAGAGCACATTGAGGAATTCCAAAAATTGAATATCAGGGTAACTAATGTTCTAGAGGAGCATAGGATAGATGTCTTTGTATGGAATTTGAAGGATAAAATCCAACATGAGGTTCACCTTTGGCAACTTGATTCGTTGGAGAAATCATTTAGAGTGGAAAGAAAAGTTGAAAGAAAAATTATGGCAACAAGGAAGTCTACCACTCAAAACTATAAAGTTGGAAGTGTTGTTTTTCCTATCCTTCCACAACCTACAAGGTTGATGCCACAAAAATTGGAGGAAAAAATAGAAAACGGGCTTTGTTACATTTGTGATAACAAATAAACTAAATATTTTAAGTGTGTTGAGAATAAATTATTCTAGATAGATTGTGAAAAGGAGGAAGAAAAGGAACAAGAAACATAAAAATGGGAGGATATATACCAGGAACCAACCCTAGAGAAAGAAGAAATGAATATGACCATATCTTGTAATGCATTGGCAGGAATTACCACTCCTTAAAATCTCAAGATAGAAGGATATATAGAGAATAAAAAGGTAATAGTGTTCATTGATTCAGGTAGTACCCATAATTTTATTCATTGTAATATAACCAAGGAATTGAATTTCTTCCTATATCCAACACTAGATTGTCAAGTGATGGTAGAAAATGGAGGAACTATAAATTGCTCTAGAAAGTGCCATAATATCAAGCTAACCATGGGGGAATATCTATTGAATAGTCCAATGTTTTCCATTCCAATGGGTGGTGCTGATGTTGTACTAGGAGTCCAATGGTTACAATATTTGGGGATGATAGATTTTTATTCTTAAGATATTTTCTTGAATTATTTTTGGGAAGGAAAGGAAGTAAAATTAAGGGAAATCACAGGGAAACTAGGAAATATAATCAACTCTAATGGCATGAAAAATATTCCGAGGGAAGAACAATGAGGCGTAATTCCACAATTATGCTCACTAGAGGTTCAAACATTGAAGTCATCTATTTCTCCAAATCTACAAAAAGAATTGGACAATCATTCCAAGGTATTCAAGACTTCCAAAGGCCTCCTACCTATTCATGATCATGATCATGCTAGTCATTTGATTATAGGAAGTGTTCCTCCAAACATCAGGCCTTACAGATATCCCTATGCCCAAAAGAGTGAAATTGAACATATGGTTGTAGAAATGGTAGAGGCTAGAATAATTCAACCTAGTCAAATTGCTTTCTCTGATCTAGTAGTAATGGTGCACATGAAGGATGGATCATGGCGTATGTGTCTAAATTATAGGGAGCTCAACAAGCTCACTATTAAAGATAAATTTCCCATTCCTATCATTGATGAATTGTTGGATGAATTACATGGAGCAATTTAATTCACCAAGTTGGATATTCATTTAGGATATCATCAAATTAGAATGAAGACTGAAAACATTCCAAAAATGGCATTTAAAACTCATGAGGGTCATTATGAATTTTTGGTCGTGCATTTTGGCGTTAATAATGCACCTTCCACATTTCAAGGTTTTATGCATTCCATTTTCAAACCCTTTCTTAGAAAAATTTTGTTAGTATTTTTTTAATGATATACTAATCTATAGCAAGTCTTAGAAGGATCAAGTTTAACATGTTGACAAGGTGCTCAAACTATTGGAGGAGAAAAAATTATATGCAAAATCCTCCAAATGTTTCTTTGGAGTACAAGAGGTGGAATATTTGGGTCATATTATATCTCATGAGGGTGTTAAGCTAGACCGTAACAAAATTAAAGCCATTAAGGAATGGAAAATATCCACAACCATAAAGCATCTTCGAGGATTTATCAGGTTGATAGGGTATTATCACAAGTTTGTTAAGAATTATGGGAGAATAACATCACCTCTAATAACATTACTAAAGAAAGATGCATTTTCTTGGACTCCAGAAGAAACTAAGGGCTTTGAACATCTTAAAGAGGCAATGTGTCAAGCACTTGTCTTAGCTATGCTAGACCTCACAAAAAAATTTAATGTGGAATGTGATGCCTTAAGAAATGGAATTGGTGTTGTTTTATTTCAATAAGGAATGCCCATTACATTTTGAAAATTTTCCAATCAAAGGAAAGTATTTACACAAACCTATTTATGAGAAAGAAATGTTGGCAATACTACATTCATTAAAGCAATGGAGACCTTACCTAATGGAAAGACACTTCAAGGTAAAAACATTATCTTCATAATATTTTCATGATCTAGCTGAGGTGAGCATTCCCATGCTCAAATTTATAAATTCATTTTCATGTACATAGGACAAACAACCATCTGTGTAGCAGACTGATGATTCTGGTAGAGCCATCATCCTTTGGTTTGGATGATTATCTGTGTAGCAATGATGTACATTTGATGTCTTTATTTTCCTGAATATATCACAGCTCGAATAGATGAAACTAGATTTTGGGTCTTCAAACTTGTTCAATCTTCGCTCGGAGTACAAGTTGATCCATGTGAAAAGATGTTCTAATGTCGAACACGGAAAGACATCATCTGATTACCAGCCAATGATGTACGCTGTTAACAGGCGTGAGAGGAATCGCTGATGATGATGATGACCCTCAAGTTACTACAGTACAATTCACATGGTGTGAATACATGAGTTGATGTCAAACACCACATAAAATATTTCAGTCGAAGGCCATTAATGTAAACCTATCGCCAGAAGTGTGAAACTTGCCATTGAGGCATGCAAGCTTCAAAGTACTGAAAGGGTTGTTCCTAGGTAGACTTCTTGGATAATGAGCTGATGTCGACAAGAAGTGACCCGTCATAGGAGGGCATTAATGAATCCCACATCTATGACATGAAATGGAGCAAATGATTTTGTGGAGGTGAAAAGAATCTAATGATACAAGGTTCAGGGTGGTGGTCATGAAAGAATGAAGCATGAAGGTATTGCAGCAGATGAGACACAAGCTAGGTTGGCGAATTCTCTGAGCGACTTCTCTTGAACATATCAGCGACACTGAAATGGATTGGTAGCGTTAACCCCAAAAGTGGATGGTACGGTGGACCAATGGTGATATGACCGGTAAACGGAATAACCCAACCTGACTCAATCATGGTGATGGAGTGAAAGTGTCATGTTCAAGACCGACCTGCTACCAATAAAGTTTCTTCAAGTTTTCTTCCCAATTTTCTCCAGTCATTTCTAACTAGCACCTCTTTATTTTTGTCAAGCTTGAGGAGGATAACATATGCTTGTTCCATAATTTTCCCTTCAGGCAAATCTGTCACTATGTTTTAATGAGCCTAGCAAAAGTGAGACTTGCTCTTGTCTGCATGGACAAGTTTGTCACTATTGTTTTAATGAGTTTAATGACAAGGATAACTCAGTTCTTTTAAATTTTAGAGAGTCTGAAAAGAGACAGAAAGGAAACTCCAATATTCCTTTTTCGTAATATAATCTCTTAAGTCCGAAAAAGTATAAAACAATGCGAAAGGGATGAACTTTCGATAGTTTTAACGAGCCGAACAAGACAAACACTCGATCTTTTGTGTAATAATCCCTCAGGTCTGAAAAGATTAAAATCTAGAGGAGGGATGGCACTTCCAATCACTTTAATGAACTGGAGAGGCCAATTTCTCGGCAATCTTTTCATATTTTATGGGTCAGATGAAAAGAGCTTAAAGGAGACTCATTTTTTGAGGAACGAGTGATGTTTTTGGATAGCATCTAGTTTCAGGTAATGTTTGGAACTTTTTCAATCACGGTAGTGTAAAGAAGGTGGCTAATAGGATCACTCGTCGCAGTTGTTCCTCAAAAGGGGTAAACAATCAAATGGAGGCATATGATCGGCTAAAAAGAGTGGAGGTGATGGTAAGAACATTACCAAGGTTTAAAAGCTGATAATTATGCAATCACAATGGTTATTCACCAAAGGTTGGTTCATTTTTTTATGAGCTTAAACTCTGGTGGAACATATGCTCATTGCTAGGTGTATTTTTTAACGATCTTGAACTTCGTGTAAAACTACTCGTGCCAGTCATATAATAAGGATGTCGCATTGATAGGTTCATTTTTTAGGGAGCTTTCCCCATTCGAAACTTTGCTCCATAGCCTTTTGCATACAAGCTAGGAATGACCAACTAATGTCCTAGGGGTTAATTAACTACTAGGGTTAGGTAGGAAAACTCTTCCTTTACTTTGTCGGTGCCATTTGGCCCCCACAAAGGTGAATGGTCAATCAAACCAATCACCTAACTTAAGCAGTTGAAGTCAGCAAAACTATGGGTTTAGAGTTATGTTGGTCATTTTTCACTTGCGTACAAAAGGTTTGCATGCCCCCAGGTATAGCAAAGTAGAGTTTCTAGGATACCCTTCAATTTGCAGACAAAACACTTGCTCTGTTGGAAAAGGCATACCTTTTGATGAAGGTATCTTACTCTAGTCTAATCCCATTTTCCTAAATGGGCGGGTGTGTCAAACTAGTCATATATCCTCCGTGGAAACCTACCCTATACCTGAAGTTTTCCTGCTGAAGCAGACCAGGGTGCATGCCCCCTAGGTTTCAATCATAATCACTGAATCACTCACGCTCATCAAGTGGATGAACTGGAGATTGATGAGACATTCCTTGCATAAAAATACCAGTTAGAGATGGCATTTGACTATTAGCTATGTGTGAACCGGGGAATGAAAGCTGGTCTACGAGCTGGATCACTCTGCCTTCATGTGGAAAACACATCAGTCGAAAGAGTGAGGAAACAATAGCTCCCATACTATAAATGTAGTCACGCCCAAGGAGTAGATTGTAATCTAAAGGTCCTTGGACTACCATCACGTTCAGATAAACAGTTTTCCTTCTCAAAGTTATAGGCAAATTTGGAAGGATTCCTAATGGTTGACTAGTTCCTTTGTTGAAGTCTGTCATATTTCACATCTCAGGGAACCAAGCGCTTTCCAAGTAGTTGAGGAAAGGATACTCACAGAATCCCCTTCATCTATGATAGTAGTGACCATGACCATTCTGTAAGCTTGTACTATGATTCGGAATGGTACATTAGATGGTAGACGGGGTCTGCCTAGTAGATTCCAATTGAAGGAAACGACTAGGTTGCTTGGAGGTGGGACCGAATAAACGGTCGGATACATCTCTGATGAACTTCCTTCTTGCGGTAAAGGAATGGGTAGATTACCCCCATGTTCATCAGAGTCTGTGTTTACGAAAATAATTTGAACGGTGTCGTTCTCAATCTCTTTGGTGACTATATCATTTGAAGGTAAACCTTCTGAAGACAAGACTAGGTCGACTGCCATCTCAACCTGTTGACTTTAGTCCGGTGTGGACTCCGAGGGTTTATCTTCAATGATAGATGCTTCGACCGACCATAAAGGTGTGTCAGTCAGATTTTCAACTAGTGATGGACTCGGCAAGAGTTTCTTGTATCCAGGAGGAAACTGTAGCGGCGAAGCAGGACGGTTATCCAAGACTCTTTTAGCTTCGTCTAGGAAGGGACTGTTGGAAATAATACTGAGAGGGGGGGTGAATCAGTATTATTAAATTCTTCTCAATAACCCATTCAGATTTATACTTTAAATTATTCTTCTGATATTGATGATTTACTTGTATATCAGTACTAAATAATAATGAACAAGAACATCAAAAACAAATACTCACACAAAGGAACACCAGATGTAAGGTGGAAACCCAATGTGGGTGAAAACCACCTGCTGCAATATATCTCTATCTTCTTTCAAAATAGAACTTCTTTTACAATGAATTTGTACTAGTGCAGTCTTTTACCAGTATGCAGACTGCTGCCTGTAGAGAGCTGCAACTCTCTTTCTCATTCTCCAGTCTCTTCTGGAAGGGAGTTATAACCCCCTACTTCGTTCAAGGACCACGTTTGATTAATTTTTAGACTGGATCCAAGAAGATCAAATGGTCATCAAGCATATGAGAATACCAGATCAATATACATTTTGCTTATACATCCGATCTTTCAAGATCACCCAAGCACCAACAGCAGATCATTCAAAACACCCAAGCACTAGATCAAAATATATATAAGTATATATCCGATCCAGTCACCCATTAAAATAGAGGTTGTTTATGCCGAAATTAGAACACAATGCAGAGGATATACATATTACAGCGCACCCAGAGGCTAGAAATTATCATTACACAAGACAAACTCAATATTGTGCACCCATAACCCTTTAGCGAACAACAGAGGAGGCTAGAGCAGAGTTAAGAAATGACTGCTGCTTCTTTAAAAGAAACCCTGTGATCCTTCACTCTGATCTCTAATTTGTGTGCATTCTCCTCGATTTGGGTTCACCAATTGTTTCTCAACTGATCACAAGAATGTCGATCTCTTCTTCCTCAAGATCTTCAATCATCATCGATACACTTGCCACAGGATTTCTTTTCTTCTTATATAATCACGCTTTTGATAAAATCATGAATCGAAACCAGAGGATCCGAAAACCTGGGGCTCGCTTGTTTTGACCGATCTCTTAAGGAATGACTTAAGAAATAGCGAAAATATGATGAAAACGGTCCAAACGGGCAAAGAGGCAGACTTTAACTGAATGCACCCATAATAATAATAATATATCAGGTCCGCTCCTCATCGCTATCGACGATTAGATATGGGAAGCCTTTATAGAATGGGCGATTACCATGGATGCGATGTTAATATATATTCCCTTTAAATCTTCCATCAGGTCCACCACCACTTATCGCAATTGGAGGATTGGGGTGGACGGCCCTATATACATTGCGACATACAGCGGATGCGATATTATTATAAACCAGTTTTAATGCCACCATCGGGTCCGCAGAGTTATCGCAATCGGAGGATTGGGGTGCACAACCCTTTATGCTGTGGATGCGATATATTATAAACCAATGATGAAATGCCATTGGGTCCATTGCAATCGGGTCTATTGCGATATGCCATCAGGTCACATAGCTGAAACCCCAATGTGTCGTTATGCCAAAATATATATATATATATATATATATGCCATCGGGTCCATATGTTATCGCAATCGGAGGATTGGGCGATGGCACAAGGTTGAACCCCCGATAGTGATGCGCTGATATATATATATCAATACACATGATCCTAGGATATATCCATCGAAAGGGGAAATGCATGCATGCTATAGATATAACGCATATATATGGATTTTACGCACCCAAACAACTCCCGCTAATATTAATGCATGCATATATGGGTTTTAATAAGCCCGATACCTCCTGATAAGCATATATGGGTTTTGATCGTCCGAACAACTCCCGTTAGGGATAATGCATGCATCCATGGGTTTTATACATATGTAGATGTTGCCTCTTGACTCCTCTTGGCTCCTCTTGTCCCCATCTTGCTCTGAGATGCCCTGTTTTCTCTGTTTATCTCCTCTGAAGATGTATATAAGAGAGATGTTCGTCTATGAAAGGGTTGCCATCAAGTTCAACACATGTCCATAATGCCAACAATCTCCCCCTTTGGACTTGATGGCAACAACACCAAAAAGCACTCTACCCCTTTGACATCAAGGGCAAAGGGCGGATAACTGCTTCTCCTAACTATTTCTCCCCCTGAGAGCCTGCTCCTCCTGATTTCTCCCCCTAAGAACCTGCTCCTCCTGATTATGAACCGGATTATGAAAGCAATATCAATTTCAGAGTTTTCAGATAACTATTCCACTCCACAGCAGTTTGCGGCACCATTTTCTTCATGATAGAAAGTCGAGTTATTCTAGCTATATATAATACAGAGACCGTCCTATTTTCCCTGCTGCTTGTGCCGCTAATCGAACTTGGCACCTTTAATTCCATGAATATTTTGACAACCAAGAGCTTACCGAGGACCGCCATCTACCCTGTTCGCTCCTACTGAGATCAAATATGGTGCACGCTCTTGTTTACAATGCATCCACTGACATATTACTCCTTCTGTAATACTATAATGCCAATAATGAATTATGCTCCCCCTGAACCTTGTACGCGTATACCCCATATGAACCTCACGTACAAGTAGCAATTTGAGATTTAACAACAAGATGATGCATCAACAACTCCCAGTTTTTTCCTGAGATATTCAAAGGTTTCCCTAGGTAATGGTTTGGTGAATATATCAGTGACTTGTTCCTTAGATGGAACATATTCCAACTTGACCTTTTGTTCAAGCACTTGTTCACTGAGAAAATGATACTTGATCAGTATGTGCTTAGTCTTTGAATGCATGACTGGGTTCTTAGAAATGCTGATTGCACTTGTATTATCACATAAGATGGAGATAGGATGTGTACAAGTGATTTGAAAATCCTGCAAGGTCTGCATCATCCAAAGAAGTTGAGTACAACATGATGTAGCAGCCACGTATTTTGCTTCAGCTGTAGATAAGGCAATTGAACTCTGTTTCTTGCTGAACCAAGATACTAATCTGGAACCCATAAAGAAAGCACCACCACTTGTGCTTTTACTGTCATCCACACTTCCGGCCCAATCTGCATCTGTGTAAGAATGAAGTGTGAGATTTGTGTCTCTAGGATACCATAAGCCATAGTTTTGAGTTCCTTGAAGATATTTGAAGATTCTCTTTACAGCCTGAAGATGGATTTCCTTAGGATTGGCCTGAAATCTTCCAACTATTCCCACTGCATGCATGATGTCCGGTCGAGTACCTGTCAAATAAAGAAGACTTCCAATCATAGATCTGTAGGTTGGTTGATGAACTGTTGCTGATTCATCATTTGCACTAAGACTACATCCTGTAACCATGGGGGTACATACTGGTTTGGAATCTTCCATGCCATACTTCTTCAAAATCTGCTTGAGGTACTTAGTTTGAGACAAGAAGATACCGTATTTATTTTGTTGGATTTGCAATCCAAGAAAGTATGTCAGTTCTCCAAGCAAAGACATTTCGAATTCTTTCTGCATCACCAAGGAAAAGCTTTGACTCATAGCTTCTTCATTGCTGCCAAAGATAATATCATCTACATACACAACAAGTATTAGCAATTTGTCATTTTCAATTTTTATATAAAGATTGC
>Ga0115851_101563_pt1 | contig 12146 bp, 15 predicted proteins | sample InSIn2gowninarea_FD_83865 | JGI IMG/M metagenome (GOLD analysis project Ga0115851, IMG submission 83865)
ATCTACTAATGCAAAGACAAGATGACAGCTCTCCTGCATTAGATAGAAAGAAACCTGGACCACCTATTCAATGATGCATACAAGATTTTAACACAGAGATAGGATGACAGCTATCTAATGCTAAACATCAAGGGCTCAAGAACACAGCATATCAAGCATAGCTTAGAACAGAGGAAGATGAAAAATGAGCAGTTAACAACAAAAGAAGCTTGTATTAGCTAAAAATGAAGACAAGACGCTGCAAGTGACAAAATATCTACAGTCTCCAGAAGTTGAACCTTACATCAAAATGGAAACCACCAACCTTGATTACATCTTTCTTCTAGGTATTTATAGAGTTACATTACAAGGGCACCTGGAAATTCTAGGTATGGAGGGGTCATAATTGACCACCAACTACATTTAACTGTCTGATGGAGTCTCTAAACGTGTTTGCTTGCTTCAGTGGATGAATCCGATCTGTTCAGGTGCTGTGTTTTCCTCTTAGGCAATTGGGGTATTCATACCAGTGGGGTTCCATAACTGATAAATGCAGCCGTAGGGTCGTGCTCTGTCCTTTTCTCCCTTGGCCATGCTTTCTATTAAACATGGTTGTTGGGGTCTGTCAGTGACTGGAACTAGTAAGCTGGTCATCTTCCTTCTTGGGCAAGTGGAGTGGCCAGAGGATGTGGACTGCATGGGTGAGTGGATGATATGGATGATCAGAAAGCATAACTGTCGGATCGAAGAAATGAACGGTGGAGATGGCTCAACAGAGGCTATTAGCTGTGGTAAGAGCGGGGTGAATAAGGGCTATTGGATCTCTAGCGGATAGATCGAATTGTGATCGGGCGACGGAGCTGCACATGCATTAGTGGGCAGGAGCAGTTTAGTTGGGCGGTAATGGTATTGATCGCACTACTTTCGGGCGTAAAGTAGTAAATGGCGGGACCACATGATTCCACTCAGTGGTGAGCGCGATAAGAGCAAATAACGTCAGATCGTTATGGGAATGATTGGACGGTGGAGAAAAGATTGTGCGGGTTACTTTATGAGACGCGACACGGGCTGTTAGATCGGCTGGTGGTGATCAACGATGGGGATGAGGCGTGATGGGTTATGAAATTGTGGGGTTATGTGGGCGAGGTTTTATGGTTTATTTGAGGTTTGGCACTCGGGGCTTAAGGCCAAAGGGGTTTAATCTGTTAGGCGTACAAAGGAAATAGAGGAATGGGTGACAGATAGAAAGCAGAATAGAAGGACAAGCAGAAAGCAGTCAATGTGGAAGCCGTTTAAGCACAACCAAGTAGACCAAGCTTGTCTCTGACCTTAGAAAATCAGCGTTGAATAGTAGAGCTAACACTGGCTCCTTCTGGGGATGAGATCCTCCCTGCGAGGTCTCAAGAACTGTAGACCACTGCCTTTCCTACAAAAACAAGATCAACAATATTTCCTAGTGTTCCATTGGGCATGGTGTCTAATAAAGCCTACACCTAACTAGTAAAAGAACATATTTACAGTGCTGAGGCCTAAAAAGCCTTAAACAACATAAATATTCAAAAATCACCCATTGAATAGGCCATCAAAAATTGTTTCTCCTTCCTTGCTTTGCAACATGAAAGTGTTGTTCCCTTGGATCTGAGCAATGACAAATGGTCCAGTCCATAGAGCATCAAACTTCCCATGATTGCCTTTCTTCTCCTTCAGTGCATCCCACTTAAGAACCAAGTCTCCATCTTGAAAATTGTTTATCTTTGCCTTTCTGTCAAAGGCTTCCTTGATTCTCTGTTGATGTGCTACAGACTTTTCAACCAACTGTTCTCTGATTTGATGCACTTCTGCCAGGTCAGTAATCCTCCTGGCCATGTCATCTTCCTCATTCTACTCTTCCTGCAAGAACTTTTCCACAAGGAGGGTCAACTAAATTGGGAATATGGCCTCAGTGCCATATACTAGCTTGAATGGAGAATTCCCTGTGGATTTCTTGGTGGTCACCCTGTTAGCCCACAATGCATACCTCAACTTGGAGTCCCAGATCCTTTTGTTATCCTCCAGTAGCTTTTTAATTGTCCTTATGAGGCTCTTATTAGATGATTCTGCTAGGTCATTACCTTGAGGGTAATATGAGGTGGAATGCACCAGCTTAATGCCCATTGAATCACAGATATCCACCAACTCTTTTGCTCTAAAAGCTGTTGCATTGTCTATAATCAATTTGTGGGGACAGCCAAACCTGGTGAAGATGTTTTCTGTTAAGAACTTCATGACCACATGGTGATTAGATTTCCCAGTAGGGATGGCCTCCATCCATTTAGTGTAGTCAGTGGCTACTAAGATCCATCTGTGCTGGCCACTGGAATGTAGATTGATTTCTCCTATGAAATCCAAGCCCCACTGCTGAAAAAGACTACTGGCATGAATTGGTTTCAAGGGCAAAGACTTCAGCTGCTGTTTTCCTTCAAACCTCTGGCACCTGTCACAAGATTTTACAAATGATAAGACATTAGAAAATAGTGTGGGCCAATAATACCCAGCTCTGAGGATCTTGTGGGTTGTGTTTTTCCAATAGTGATGTCCTCCATAGATACTGGAATGGAACTAATGCATGATCTCCACAGATTGTTCTTTGTCCAGACATCTTGAAAGGATTCCAGAGGGATCCCTCCAATACAACAGGTTTCCATGAATGCAATACTTGGCTGCTTTGAGCTTAATGGTTTTGGCTTGGCTTGAATTTAGGCGAGTAGGAACTTCTAGCTTGAACAAAAATTGAACGATGGTAGAATACCATTCACAAGAAGCTAGATTTTCTGTTAATGACTGGTTCTGCCCTGGTTTGACTGTTTCTTCCCCTATTTGTCTACCATTTGAGCTTGTGCTTATCCAATTCATGTCCAGAATTCTGCAATTTTCTTCGGCCATTAGTTTGGCAAGGCCTTGACCTCTGATCAGCTTGGTGGTTTCAATTCTATGTTGAACTCAATAAGTTTGGCAATCCATTTATCCCTCCTTCCATCAACGTCTGGCTACATTAAGACATCTTTTACTAAAGTAGAAGGCACATATGCAATTACCTTGGAGTGCAGGATGTATATTCTGAAATATTTCAAGGATTTGATAAGAGCATAGGCATGTTTCTCAATGATATCATACCTCAGTTCAACATCCCTTAAAGTTTTGCTGAAGAATGCCATTGTATGCTCTAAACCCTCATTATCTTTTTGCAATAGGATTACTGCAAGGGTGTCACCTGAGGCAAAGGAGAAAATATGGAACTCCTTGCTATAGTCTAGGCTAATCAAAGTGGGAGCTTCCATAATAGCTCTCTTGATGGCTTCAAAAGATCTTCTTGCTGCATCAGTCCATTTGATCTATGATCCCATTTTCAGCATGGAGGTGACGTGTTTTACCAATTCCACAAAATTAGGGATGAACCTCCTTACGAAATTTATTTTTCCCAGAAAGGATTGGATGTCATTTTTTTATCTTGGGACAGACAAGGTCTGTATTGCTTTGACTCTTTCTGGGTCAATCTTGACACCTGCAACAAAAACAATGTGTCCTAGCAGCTTGTCTTCTTCTAAAGCAAAGTGGGAATTTCTAGGATTGACTAATATCCCAAACCTCCTGCATTTTAGGAAAACCTTCTTCAAATGCTGCAAATGATCCTGGTGGCTGCTGGAATATACTGTTATATCATCTAGGTAGACAAGGACAAACTTGTCCTTCTCTCCTACAAATTCTATATCCATAGCTCTCTGAAAGGTGGCTCTAGCATTCTGTTAGAGCCTGAATCTACCCCAGGCTGAGAAAGGTAGGAACCAGGGCCAACATCAAACCACGCTTAACCTGGTAGCTAGCCCTACCAGGTCGGGAGAGGGCTCTCTCTGGGTCAATCTCAGCAAAATATGATCACTAAAGGCTTGAGATGACTGATATAACTATTGATCTTAGGCTAGGTATGTGTGCAAAAGAGTTTGATTAAATAAAATGATGTTTTTGCTAGCTCAAGTGGAAAAGTAGATTGTGGGTGCGGGGAATGAGGCTCAATTTTGCAGAGATCTCAATGGGGCAAGGTAGGCAACTAATTTTGGCACTTCAAATCAAATGAGGTGGAGGGATTAGATAAGTGAGGAGTTGAAGAGGGAAAGAGAAGCCATGGATCCTCTCCAAACAGTCGAAAACATCAAGAAACTAAAGCAAACCTTAAGTAGAGCACTGCAATTTAAATGGATTCTACTTTCACTCTTGTTTGATTTAGTTACGAAGAAATAAGATAGATAATGTAAAACATAACACATAAGTAAATTCATAATTACAAAGAAAATCACTGTACCAAAATAAAATGCCACAGGGATCCTAAAGAGTGTTGCAAACCCTGGTCTCAATTCCTTAGCCAAAATGTTGATATGAGTGTATAATGAATCTCCTTGCTTTCTCAAGAGTCCAACCATGCTAATGACTGAAAAACCACATAATATAGACAAACCACAGCTCATCCTAGCCTCTAGGGGTAGAGCTCACATGTTTAGGAGCTATTCCAACTAATTCTGAACTAAGAACTAGAAATCAGGCAATGGAACAGCATGCCTCTAGAAACAAGGGAACTTATTCATTCAGTTTCAAACAACTTTTTAACAGATGAATCTACCTCCATAAGTGAAAATTTGACATATTTACATCATGATCCATCAATGTACATTAAATTACATCACAAATTTGACACTAAGTAGGTGAAAAAGTCAAACTGGCAAAAGCTAAGCAAAAAACATAGCATTCCTCGTCAAACTGGGCCAAATTTCCTCTATGCGCTGCGCCAAATTCTCTATGCATGGCGCCTATTTGAAGCCACTTTTGGAGGTCTTATCAGTGTCAAAATTCACTCTAAGTGTGCTTGTTGGAAAGTTCTATCTGTCTACTTTCCAACTCAAGTGGAAATTTTCAATTTGGCCTCCATTTGCCCCTCCAAAATTCAGTTCTTCCAACACTACTTCCTGTGTGTCAAAATAGGGGCAGTAAGGTCATTGTTTGAGTGTTTTTGACCTTTTTGAGGGCTCAAAACCTGTCCAAATTTCTTGGCCATTGGTAGGCAAGCATATTTTTTCATGCCAAATCCAAAAATGCTAAGTTTTTGTCATTTGGAGGCTCCTATCAAAAGCAAGCGCCAGGTGGCGCGGTGCATAGAGCAGAAATTCCTGTTTTTTGAGCAAAAAATTCCAAAAATGCAAAAAGTGCCCCAAATTTTTTGGAATTTGGGCTGAGTCTTCTCCATCAAGTGCTATGTTAGGCCAAGGAAGCCTCATCCAAGATCTAAAGTCTATCACGCTCCTTTTGCCTCCTTGATGCCCTTTTCAATTTTGCCTTTAAGCTCCTAATTCTCACCTTGCAAACTTTGTTTCTCACCATGTAATGATATGCCATATGTCTTAACAATGTCTTCTCCTTGTTGGCCTTCTCCAACAACCTCTCTAAGTGGATATTGGCTCTTTCAAGCCATGACTCCCGAATGGCATTGATCTCTTGCTCAATTGAAGTGAGCTTCACCCTCTTCCTTTGGGCAGCTTGGCGATTCTCCCGAATGTTTTGCAACTCCATAATTGCTTGCTAATCTTCAAGCTACTTATTTCTTTGCTCCAGGTACTTTATTTTCCATTTAGCCCTCTCCAAGTTGAGGGACAGGGCATTGATGTCTGCCTGCTGCTCTTGGATGATTTCTTTGAGATTTGTGCTTTGTGGGCCCACATCGGTATCATCACCCTCAATGAGAATTAAATCACTATCCCGCTCACCTAATGGTCCTTCATCCTGTAATGGCCTCTTGCCTTTGTCCTGAACCTGTTGTGCTGATGATGGAAGCGAGACCCCTTCCATCTCGGGTGGAGATAATACTCACTTTGCTGCTGCGAACAACCGTCTAGTGCCCTTCTGATAAGTGATAAACACCGGCACACTAGCGGTCTGTGTCTCATGACCCTCATGCTGATATGAAGGTTCACCTGTCTCATGCAACACCTCGGGAGGTCCCTGAGGAGCTATGAAAAACTCATGAGAAATGAAGTCCTCCCAAGTGATGCCCTGCAAACCGAGCTGATGAATGACCACAATATTAATGAGAGAAAAATGGTAAATACTACTGAACTGTTGCTGAGGAGTCTTGTGTTGCACTAGGGTGGTCATTTTCTCAATATTTCAGCACATGAAGTAAGGGAGGTTCATCATCCTCACCCTGGTAAAATGCATCAGCAACCTGATATGATAGGCATATAAATGGGAAAACCGGCCCTCACAGCTGAAATACTTCATTATCAGTGTCATTAAAGGAGCATATGAATCTTTGAGGTACCGAAAAGGAAGCACTCTACTGAGTTGTCTCAAATAATCGGGCTTGATGTATGGTTCATAATGTTGCCTATCAATTTGTTGCCTCTTGTTCCATTGCTCTCCAATGTTAGGAATACTGGTTGCTAGTGAAATAGATTTTGGTGTTAAAGTGAATGTGACACTAGCTAGAGTGGCTTGACCATCATGTAAATGAAGCACAAACAAACAAGCCAACTCATGATGAAACTGAATTCTAGCAACCATCTCACAAAATTCATAGCAGGAATGGTGTTGGAAACAAGTGATGGCAAGAGGGCAAGCCTGTAACTCAACAAGGGTGGTTGGCTCTTCTCGAATATGTTTGCCACCTCTATGAGGCCTCCTGGGTGCATGTACCTCTGTAGGTGAGTCATTGTGTCTCTCCTCTTCATGATCATATGAGGGATCGGATTCCATCTCTGCTAGTGGGTGAGCTATCTTGATGAGAAGTAGGCGATTTATGATGTTCTTGATTTCTGCCACCAAGGGAAAAATATGTGAGGGACTGTGGAGGGAGGAAACAATGAGGGATCTTTGGGACTGTTGGGATAGGGTTTAGTTAGGGAAACAAGGGATTAGGGAGTAATTTGGGAGTTTTGGGTATAGCACTAGGGTTTGGGAATTTATATTTAGGAGGTGGGAAATGGGAATTGGGATAGAAATAGATGATGTTTTACAAATATGTGAGTTTAGGGAATAGGGGAATCAAGTGAAAAATGAGTGAAGGAGTGAAAGGTGAAAGAATGGGAGAATATACTTGGCAGCCACAACAACCAATGCAAACCCTACGTAGCAGTTTCTTGGGAAATAGCAAGAGGGTAGGGTTTGATTTTCTTTTAGACAACCACCACAAGACAGCCACCATAAATTGTATGAAAAACTATTTTACTAGCAATGATAAAGGCTCAACCTACTTGCACAAATGAAGATCCAAGCGTTTTGGGCGATTTGGAGTGAGTTGTTGAAGAATTCGGGCTTGGCAGCTCTATGTGCTGCACCTCCAACCCAACACGCCGCACCCTGTGTATGCACCACACCCATTTACTCTTACACTGGAAATCACGGCCCTATGCGTCGCGCCTGATATGTCCGTCGCGCCACTTGCCCAATGCGTTGCGCCTCTGATTTCAGGAAATTTCTCCCAATTTCTCTTCTTTTTCTCAAACACAGCTTTGCTCTTAATCACATCTTGTTGCTTGAATGCAAATGGGCTTTTCAAATTGAAGAAATCATTTATATAGAAGAAGCTTTAAATATTTGATCCATAAAACCCACTTTTATAATGTTTGGAATATGACTTTATTTTTTAACTCTGTTTTTGAGCTTTTTCACTTTATTTGAGCTTGTGATGAACTGAATGACTTGTGTTTTGTTTGCTTTGCAGGGGGTTGGAGCTACTAAGGCTAGGGAAAGTGACCAAGGTTGCAAGTGAAATGATTTACATAAGAAGGAAATAAAATTACATGAATTTATACAATAAAACCTGAAATACTCTGTTTTTCCTCAAAACAGAGTTTTGAGGAAAAATATGTCTTTGACCACTTGATTATAAAATTTATTGATACTGGAACCTCCTCATGTGCCTACTGGCTATTATTGGACATTTTGAAACCCTTTTTGATGAAACCCTAATGAAATCCTAGACCTAATGACAATGAAACCTTAGAAGAATGACTCTTGAAATTTTAAAGACAAAACGGTGACTGTATATGATTTTGATGAATAAACATGAGTGAGCAGGTACAGGACATGAGGGAAATTGTAAGAGAAACCACTATCGTCATATGATCCATGCGCCTAATGGAATGCAGTTGACTGGGCAGGACACCTAATATGCAATGCAACAAGAGAATTCGATCTCTAACGGAGGGATGAAGATACCGACACTAACACATTCATCAGTCCAAAAGGCATCTTAGAGTACATGAAGGTGCCCCAAGGAGTAGTGAATGCAGTCTTTTCTTGGTCATTTGGATGTATAGCAACTTGGTTATACCCTGAAAATCCATCCAGGAAAGACATCACTTTGGCTCCTGAGACTCTCTGCAACAAATGCTCCATCTTGGGCAGAGGATAATTGTCTTTCTTAGAGCATTTGTTCAGGTTCTTGAAATCAATGCAGAACCTGATTTCTCCATTCTTCTTCCTTACCACTATCAAGTTGGCTACCCACTTTGAATATCTCAGGGAAACTATGATTTTGGCAGCCAACAACTTCTTGATTTCTTTTTCAATCATGGGAAGGAGCAGAGGATTTATGGGTCTCAGCTTCTGTTTGAAATAATGGTGTCTTTCTCCAATGGGATCTTATGCTGGATGATCTTCTTGTCATAATTTTTGAGGTCACTATATTCCTAGGTAAAGACATCAGCAAACTACTTCATCAAAGTGCAATATTCAGAACTTTGGGCAGCAAACAAATGGGTGGACAGATTTATATACTTTGGATGATCTGGACTCCCTATATTATGCCTATGGACTGCAGACTGATCTTCTTTTTGGGAAACCTTATAAGGCACATCATTTTGGTCAAACAACGTCTCTAAAGGCACTAGCCCCTTAGGGATATGATTGCTAGGCAATTGAACAATGTTGTCTTGGTCAATTTTGTTCCTTAGCTTGGGTTGGGGACCTTCCTCTAAGGTTTCATTCTCTTGATCAATTTGCATTTCAGAGAATTCATCAATGACTTGCAGAAACCTATTTACTTCATCATAATCCTCAAAGACTTTCCAGTGCTGGACATTATCAGGCAAGGATGGTCTATTTTTTATCTGGACCGTATAAACCAATCTAGGGGGCATGGGAGGGATGAACATGCTAGCAGATACAGTAAGGGAATCGGCAAGGTGATTTTTGGCTCTAGGGATATATGAGATACAAAAACTATCAAAAGAGTCTTGGAGTCTCCATACCTCATCTCTGTATGCTTTCAGACTTGGGTGCCTTGCTTGGAACATTTTTTTCACTTGCTAAATGATGAGATCAGCATCTCCAAACACCTTTATGTCTCTAATTCCTTTGTCTTTGGCAGCATTTAAGCCCAATATTAGAGCCTCATACTCTACTATATTGTTGGTGACCTGAAAAGTCAGCTTAAAAGACAGATGTGTGCTTTCTTGCTTAGGAGATACCAGCACCATTCTTGCTCCTGCAGTTTCCCTTGAACATGCTCCATCAAAGAACATATCCCAAACCTAATTTCCTTGCTCTTCCATGGCTCGACATACTAGTTTCTTGAGCTGCATCGGAGCCTTATGGGATTCTTCAATTTGGAGAATGCATGCCCCAAATTCAGTGTCCACAGCGTAAATGGGATGATTAGTGGGATTCTTCTCATCACTGATAATATAGGCCAGCTGTGCTTCTTTGTACAATCTTCTGTTTCTCCTCCAAAAACTGGGGCAGTGGCATAAGATATATCATTTTGCAATGTCCCGCCCAACCTCTTAATCCACCCTCTAGAAAGTAGCATGCCAAACTTAGGGGGGACATATGCTACCATAATATCCATCATCATGCTTTTCAAGGGTAGCTGAGTTAGGGTGATAGCAAAGTCTTTGATTAATCCCAGACATTTCACCTTCCTTGAATCAAAAGAGAACAAGTCATGATAAGGTCTGGTAATGTCAAGGCTTAACTCTTCCATGAAAGCTTTGGGCATCAGATTATGGCTGGCACCTGTGTCTAGCAGACAGTTGTAGAGGGTTTTGTCATGAATGGTCAAGGATACATAAAATGATGGGGAGCTATTATCAGAGGGTTGTTTGAGGGAAAGGTTCCCCTAGGGCTTTTTGGGTTGAAACCCTAGCAGACTGAAAGTTATCTATGCAAATAATCACGCATTCACACAACCATTATACTATTATAAGCAAATTCTATGGTAAAGGGGGCGTACCTTAGGTCCTACATTTGAGAAGGTCCTTAGGGTCCAAACCCTTCTTCAAGTTCTTCTTGCTTCTTTGTCCTGCAAAACAACCAATTCCGGAGAGCACAACAATATATGGACAAAAACTTATAAAGAAACCATCTTCATGTTATAAAGGAAGGTAGTTAGTTATGAAATTCAAACAACCATTCACATATGAATTCTAAACATGAATATCATAAACATAAAGAGGATTCATATCAGGAACCAAGACATGTGTTTCTTTTATTATAGACAAATAAAGTATAGAAAAGGAAAAATTTCACCTGAGTCACCCTTTCGAATGCTCCAAGCAAAGCTTTCATCCGGATTCACCCACCTTCAAGCCTTCAACAAACTCCTTCCATGCATTACTCCATGATGTCAAAAGTAATGGATGAACATCAACACACACAAGGAAACAAGGGTTTCCTGTACAAATGAGGGAAGCGCAGGAGGCACAAGGCTCTTCAGACCTGATCAGGGGAAAAATCTCATAATAATAACCTTTCTTTTCTTCTCTCCTCCCTTAGGCCTTCCCATTGAGGTCTATTTATACATCTCTCAAAGTAATTTTTTAGTTGGGAGTTGGTTGGGAACAGTTGGGCCACGGGCACTAACAGGTGATCAGCAGGTAAAACCAGCGATCTCTGCCCAAAATTAAGGAGTTTTATATTTTTTTAAGTGTTTTAATACATACACGCAGGTTGGGTATAGACCTACCCACGTATACATGCATTTAACACAGGACAAAGTCATGTATAAGGGATAAAACATTGTTTTTCAAATTTTGGGACCAGGTCTAGAAGGAGGGGTTGTCCTAGGCCATGTGTGCAGCATCACAAACCATAAGGGTGAGATTTGGAGCTATAACAGATGCCCCCTAATATATGAGGTCAGAAGGGGTACATGATGGCTGAAATATGTTAAGCAAGTACATGGAAAGGAAATCTGTCAAAAGCCGAAGAGGACGTCACCAGAATCCAGCCTGCCAAGCCACAAAAGGAGATCAGAAAGAAACACTGTCTGAGGCGGGCATACCCATGCTCAGAAAAAGTAAAGCATGTCCACATATCAAGTACAAGTGGATCCACCAAGTATACAAGTATAAATGACTGGAAAATACATAATGGATCATTTGATCATGATCGAACAAATACATGTCTGAATATCACATATAAGACTGTCAAGGATGCTGATAGATACAACAAATCACTAATATCAAAGACTGATCCCAAAAAGGTACCAACTGAACATGATGGAATAGGATGGTACTACACTGCAAACGCAGGTGCCAGCATATAGAATGTCACCATGACTGACTGCAACATATAAGGTTGAGTGGTATCAACTAGCAGCAACAGGAGCAACTGTCAAGTGAACCAATGAATGTTGATACAACCTGAGGTCTTCACCAACTGCCGTGGTACATTTCTACACCATGGGAATAAATGATCTGAAGTCGACCATGTGAGAAATTGTTTGATTACCGGTCATTGATGTATACCGTTAACAAATGTGAGACTACTCATCGATAATGATAATGAGTGTCAAGGTACCCAGTACAATCTAACAAGTGTGAATAGATGAGCTGGAGTCGAACACCTGTAAGAATCTATCGATCAGGAGACAATGATGGTTTCCCACTGTCGATAGCGAAGGATCTGCCACTAATGACTTCAAACCCCAAGGTACTGCCAAATGGACTCTAGATCTTTGCCCCAGAGCAATGAGTTGGAGTCAATAGGGAAAGATCCACTAGAAGGAAGGCACTAAGGCATCCTTCATCAATTTAGCACAAGTGTAACCCATAGGCCAATAATGTGGAAGGAATTGGATGAAAAATATGTAGTAACCCAACCGAAGTACGTTTCTGGTGTACACAAGATGTGGCTAGCGC